>Ga0302282_1000198_pt1 | contig 46325 bp, 43 predicted proteins | sample III_Fen_E1_3_FD_198763 | JGI IMG/M metagenome (GOLD analysis project Ga0302282, IMG submission 198763) | Peat permafrost microbial communities from Stordalen Mire near Abisko, Sweden - III_Fen_E1_3 | ecosystem: Environmental > Terrestrial > Soil > Wetlands > Permafrost | place: Sweden: Abisko... | reverse complement strand
ACCACACGTTGAGCGACATCGATTAATTGGTCGACGAGGTCCTTATCCATGACACCTCCGAGTCTTCGTTTCGGACAAGGTATCAAAGGAGCGCCACCTTCGTTCAACCGTTGAGGAACCCCATGGGGCGGGAGTGCCGATCAAAGAATGCCGAGAGCAGAGAGCTCGTCATCCCTATGGCTCAGTCGTCGCCGAGTTCATTGTCGACTGGTTTCACCGGGGCTCGGCGAGGTTCCCTCTCCTCAGTTTGACAGAGGTCGTTGTAGAGAATATAACTATTATTATGTCTATAACTAATGCGCCCAACACGACCACGCCAGTGACTTCCACGAGACGGGTGCTCATCATCGGGGCTTCTCGTGGTCTCGGGTTGGCGCTGGCGGAAGAGTGGGCCCGTCATGGATGGCACGTCACCGCCACTCAGCGCAACTCGGACGCGGCGGGTCTTCGTGATCTCGCCGCTCGCTACCTCAAAATAATTGAAATCGAGACGGTCGACGTCACGGTGCCGACACAGATTGCAGCGTTACACGACCGCCTGGCTCCAGGGACGTTCGATCTACTGTTCGTCAACGCTGGCGTTGCCAACCAGCCCGCAACGACGGTGGGCGCCACCTCGACCGACGAGTTCGTCCGAGTGATGGTCACGAATGCCCTCGGACCGATGCGAGTCATCGAGGCACTCGATGACCTCGTGACGCCGTCAGGGACCATCGCGGTGATGTCCTCGGGTCAGGGCAGCGTGGCCAACAACGAGGGAGGCGGCCACGAGGTTTACCGCGGCAGCAAGGCCGCACTGAACACCTTCATGCGCAGTTACGCGGCACGTCACCGCGACGAACAACGAAACTTTGTCCTGATGGCCCCGGGCTGGGTGAAGACCGACCTCGGCGGCCCCGATGCTCGGCTCAGCATCGAAGACAGCATCCCCAACGTGGTCACGACGCTCGACGCACTCCAGCACAAGCCCGGACTTCACTACGTTGACTATCTCGGACGGACGGTCCCATGGTGAAAGCCTCTCGTGATGATGCGGCGGCAACCAGCCCCAATCGATCAACTTTTCCAGCAGAGCAGGTCTGGGTCCTCATGCAGCAGTTCGTTGACTCGCACAACCGTCACGTCGATCTCGCTCAGGCGCTCGGGTTTCGCCTCGGCGCCGGGCGGGGCAAGATCCTTTTTCAACTCCGCGACGGAGCGATGACCCTCACCGATCTCGCCGAGGCCAATGGCGTCGACGCCCCCTACGCGACTCTTATTGTCGACAAGCTCGAGGCCCATGGCCTGGTTGAGCGCCAACCGCACCCCGAGGACCGACGTCGCAAGCTGGTCACGCTCACGACCCCGGGCCGTGAGGCAATCGCGACGGCCGAGGCCATCCTCCGTCGTCCGCCGCGAGCCATCGGCACACTGCGCTCCGAGGAACTGCGGCAACTTAGCCGACTGCTCAATCGCTTGATCGAAGCAGACGAGTTCGACGACCCGTCTCGCTAGTCAGCCGTCGCTTCTTGGCACGACACCGCCACGAAGAGAAGCAAGGCCGATCTCGCTCGAGAGCCGGTCGATGCCAGTCATCAACCCGTCGACTCTGAACTGAAGGAGCATGCGACTCTTATGCCAGTAATACGGTCAGCACTCCGAGAGAGCCCGACACGATCACCGGATCAGGGTCGCTTCTGTCGCGATGTGGAAGTATTTGGCGGTGAAGGCCCGTCACGAGAGAATGACGCACCGTGGGCTCCCAGTTCGATTTGAACTCGCCGCGTCCGACTCGGTTGTGGGATGAGCGAGAACACATCGCCATCACGAGACGCTTCGGAGGAGGTCGCACACTCAACTGACGTATCGCGTCGCCGTCTCCTGAAATGGATTGTCGGGGGAGTCGGCACGGTGGTCGTCGTCGGCGCGACGGGACTTGAGTTGGTCTATCACGGCGTCCTTCCGGGTAAGCAGTTCCTCAACCAGATCGACGGTGCCTGTTCGGTGCCCGCCACTGCATTGTCCTTCGAGACGGTCGGACCAAGCGAAAGCGGACGGTTCTATTCCGAGGCACGTCACCGAAGCGTTGGCTACACCATCGCCTACCCGCCAGCACATCGGCCCGGCGATTCGCTGGCGCTCGTCGTGATGCTTCACGGCTACGGCAACAACCACGCCACCGCCCTTTTCGGAATGTCACCCGCTCAAGCGTTGGCTCTTCGAGTCGATGACACACTGCTCTCGCCCATGGCCATGGTCACCGTCGACGGAGGTAACGGGTACTGGAATCCGCATCCGCGAGACGACCCCATGGCGATGGTGGTTCATGAACTGATCCCATTCTGCCAGCGGAAGGGCCTGGGCCTCGCCCCGCATCAGATCGGATTGATGGGAATATCCATGGGCGGCTACGGTGCGCTCGCCATTGCCGAACGGTACCCGGGCCTCGTGTCGGCGGTTGCCGTGATCAGTCCCGCCGTTTGGACAACTTATGTGCAGGCGCGCGCGGCCAACGCCGGGGCCTTCGCTTCTAGGTCGACTTTTGATGCCGGGAACGTAATTGCGCACGTCAATTCACTGAAAGGGATCCCCGTGAGAATCGCTTCCGGTGTCAATGATCCGTTCCATCCGGGAATCGAGAGTCTGGTCAACGTTCTCCCCTCCAGAAGTTCCGTCGTATTCTCCGCGGGCTGTCACACCGAGCCATTCTTCCTGGAACAGGAACCACCGTCATTGGTGTTTCTCGCTCGCCACCTCGGTTGAGTTCATGATTTCGATCTCAATCGGTTTTGCGAAGAAAAGGGAAGAAGGGATGATCGACCGACGGTGAGTACTGTAGGAATTAGCACTCGACAGGGAGGTCCTCGGTGACACCCGTAACGTTTCGACAGATGTTCACGTTCAAGACAACCATCGAAGGAAACACTCGAAGCTACTTCAAGTGGTTTTTCGGAATCGCCGTACCAGGCAGCTTGCTTATCTATCTGTTCAACGTCGTAACCAACTCCGTCGCCTACCACAGCACAACCGGCATCTGGCTGCAAGGAGCAGTTGAATTCGCAATCTTCATGACCGCTCTGATCATTGCCAATCGCAAGTGCGCGCGGCTCATTCACCCTAGTGGGTAGGTTCACGAACCAATGATCGAAGTTGGCACCGCTCATTCATAAGCGGTGGACGGTAATTGCGCGAGTCACCAGTGAAAGGATTCAGGCCCGTCACGTCGGGCCCCGACACTCTAATTTCGACTCTGATGATGTCCGTTGAAGTTCGCACCGATGTATGTGATCGAAGTGGCGTCTCACTGCGGCATCAGTCGGCTTCTTTGGATTGAAGTTCGTCACTCTCACCACAACGCGCGAGTGTCATTTCTCACATAAAGGCCATAAAAATTCAATGGTACTGTTGATAGAGCGCTCCAGCACGCGAAGAGGGAAACCGGAGTCATGTCGTTTCGTTTCCTCTATCAAACCGTGGTTCACCCCAGGAAAGTCGTCAAGGACCTCGGTGACGCGCCGACACCGCAATATACAGCTGCGACTCTTCACGGATCGCTGCAGATACGCCACGTCGACGCCGGCTCGTGTAACGGCTGCGAGCTGGAAGTCACGTCCGCCTTTGCACCGGTCTATGACGCGGAGAGATTCGGGGTAAGACTCGTCGCCTCACCTCGCCACGCCGACGCCCTATTGGTGACAGGACCGGTCACCAAGAACATGGTTGAACCGCTGCGAAAGACGCTCGAAGCAATGCCGGAACCGCGGCTCGTGATCTCCCTTGGTGATTGCGCGCACAATTGTGGGATCTTCAATGGCGCCTACGGCGTCGAAGGATCGGTCAGCGACGTCGTGAACGTCGACGTTCATATTGCGGGCTGTCCGCCTCGTCCGGAAGTGATCGTCGAAACGTTGAGGGGTCTGACCGGGCGGTGAACGTGGTCTACGTCGTCACAGTTGGTCTGGCCGGATTAATTGCCGCCATTCTCGGCGGCGCGCTTCCGCTGGCGAGCCGTGTGGGGGCGGCTGTGGCGCTCACGTGGCTCTCGTGCGGCGCAGGAATAGCGGCCGCGGTGTCGGTGCTCTCGAGCGGTCACGTCATCTCGCTCTCCACCACTGCGATCCTGCCCCTGACGGGTGTGACGCTGGTGCTCAATCCGTTGGGCGCCCTCTTCGTCATCTCGATTTCGGTGGTGGCGTTGGCGTCGACGCTGTACTGGCTGGGCTACGCCAGTCACGGCCTCGACACGCGAAGTGCGTCAAGCGCGTTGCCGTTATTTGTCACCAGTATGCTCCTCGTGCCGTTCGCCGCCAGCGTGGCGACGTTTCTCGTGCTGTGGGAGATGATGGCCCTCACCTCGCTGGTGCTGGTGCTGACCGACCAGTCGCGACGCGAGGCCGCACGAAGCGCCGCCCAGTGGTACGCCGTCATGACCCACGCCGGCGCGGCCGCCATACTCCTCGCGCTGATACTGCTCTCGGCCCACTCCGGTGGGCAGACCTTCGCCGACATCGAGGCCCACGCCCGGCATCTGTCGGGCGCGGTGCGCGGGACGATATTCGTGTTGGCCCTGCTCGGTTTTGGCTCCAAGGCCGGGGCGGTGCCCTTGCACGTCTGGCTGCCCAAAGCGCACGCCGAGGCGCCGGGACCGGCGTCGGCGCTGATGTCCGGGGCCATGGTGAACCTCGGCATCTACGGAATCATTCTCGTGGGCAATGAACTCCTCGGGGGAGGTCCCGTCTGGTGGTGGTTGCTCGTCAGTCTCCTCGGCGTGGTGTCGGCCCTCTACGGCGCCCTTTACGCGGCGACGAGTTCGGACCTCAAGCGGCTACTCGCGTATTCGACGACCGACAACATGGGTCTGGTCCTTATCGCGCTCGGTGCGTCGGGACTCTTTGGTGCGGTGGGTCGTCCGACGACCGCCGCCATCGCGATGGTGGCCGCACTGTTGTTGCTGATCAATCACTCCGTCTTCAAAGGAGCCCTCTTCCTCGCCGCGGGTGCGGTGCAGGCCGCCACGGGGACGAGGGACTTGGATCGACTCGGAGGTTTGATGCGACGCATGCCCGTGACGGGAGTCGTCTTTTTCGTGGGCGCGCTTTCGGTGGCGGCCCTTCCACCTTTCAACGGCTTCGTCGGTGAATGGCTGCTCTTCCAAGGTCTCTTGCACGGCCTGCCCACATCCAATACGTCGGTCGTGATCAGCGTGGCCGTCGCGGTCGCCGCCCTCGCGTTGACCGGGGGGCTCACGGTCGCGGCATTCGTCAAGGCGACGGGGATCGGGTTTCTCGGACGAGCGCGCTCGATCGAAGCGGCCGAGGCTCACGAGGCCGCGATCACCATGCGCCTGGGCGCCGCGGCCCTCGCCACTCTCTGTCTCGTGCTCGGTTTGGTGCCGATGCTCGTGCTACCGGCGATCGAACGCGCGGCGGCGAGCGCCGGTCGCGTCAGCGCCACGTCCGCGACGGGTGGATGGATCTCACTGCACCTGCTCGGACTACGCGGTGTCCTAGCGCCGTCGCTGCTCGCCGGGGGACTGGCGATCGCGGTGTTGGTCGTGATCGTGATTCGCCGACTCACGCACCGTCGAAGCCACGCGTGGCCGGCCGTCAATCCGGTGGAACCGTGGGGGTCGGGTCGAAAGTTGCAGACGGCGCGCATGCAGTACACGGCGACCTCGTTCGCCGAACCGCTGCAGCGAGTCTTCGACGACGTCATCCGTCCCTCGCGCGACCTCGACGTCAGTCACTTCGTTGAATCGCGCTACTACATCGAGCGCATCGCCTATCACACGTCGAATGACGACGTTCTTGAACGTCACTTCTATCGACCGTTTATTGCCAGCGTGCGGTGGTGGGGTCAGCGCGCGCGTCGGCTCCAGAACGGTAGCGTGCACCGCTACCTCGCGTTCGGTTTCGTGGCGCTCGTGATCGTCTTGGTGGTGGTGGCGTGAACGGGCTCACCCACGTTCTGACCCAGGTCCTGGTCGCGCTCTTCCAGGTGGCGGCCGTCGCCGTTGGCGGTCCGCTCCTCCTCGGACTCATGCGCAAGGTTCGTAGTCGTCTCGAGGGCCGCGCCGGCGCACCGATCCATCAGCCCCTGCTCGACCTGCGCAAACTCTTCGCCAAACAACGTATGCGTCCGCGCGATTCGAGTTGGGTCTTTGGCGCCGGTCCCGTCGTGCTCGTCGCGACGGTCGTCGCGGTCACGGCGGTGTCGCCGCTGGTGTCGGCCAGTCCTCCGCTCGGGCAGAGTTCTGATTTCTTCGCGGTCGTCTTCGTACTGCTGCTCGGTTCGGTCCTGCTCGCGCTCAGCGCCCTCGATACCGGGACGGCGTTTGGCGGAATGGGTTCGAGCCGGTCCATGACCATCGGGGCACTCTGTGAGCCGGCCTTGTTGGTGGCGATCCTCGCGATGGCGATCGCCGCTCGCACGTCAAACCTGCCCGCCCTCGTGCGTGTCGGTATCAGTCATCCGGCGGTCATCGCGAGTCCCGCGCGAATCCTGGCGCTGGCGTCGTTCCTGGTGGTGATCCTCGCCGAGAGCGGTCGACTGCCGGTCGACAATCCCAGTACGCACCTGGAACTCACGATGATCCACGAGGCCATGGTCCTCGAATATTCCGGCGCCGACTTGGGCCTCATCATTCTGGGCGAATCGATGCGCCTGGTGTTCTTGCTGGGACTGTTCGTGAACCTGTTCGTTCCGTGGGGAGTCGCCGACCGGCCGGGGGTGCTGTTTGTCGGCCTGGGGTTGCTCGCACTCGTGGCCAAGGTCTGTGCCGTCGGCGCCACGATCGCGGTCTTTGAGGTCTTCACGGCCAAGCTGCGTCTCTTTCGGCTGCCGGAACTGTTGGCGGGCGGCTTCGTGCTGGCGCTGCTTGGTGCGCTGACTGCGGTGGTGCGATGAACGGCGCCACGTACTCAAGCTTCCTCGAAATCGCGGCCGGACTGGTGATCCTGTGCGCCTTCGTCACGTTGTGGCGTCGATCGCTTCGCGCGATCGTGCGCACCTTGGCGGTCCAGGGGATGGCCCTCGGCGTGGTCGCGATCGTGCTCGGCGTCCACCGCCGCGACGTCGTGCTCATCGTTGTGGGATGTCTCGTCGTGCTCGCCAAGGGACTTGCGATTCCGACGCTCGTGCGCCGCGTGCTGGCGAATGAACCGATGAGCCGCGAAACCTCTCCGCTCGTGAACGTGCCGTCGTCACTGGTGGGCGCCGGGGCGCTCACGTTCCTCGCCTACGGCGCGACTCGCCCGGTCGTCGCGCTCGTCTCGACGAGTGCCGGACGGCTTATTCCCCTCGGAGTCGCGACGCTGCTCATTGGATTCTTCTCGATGGTCGTTCGGCGCAAGGCCGTGTCCCAGATCGTGGGTCTCTTGCTCGTCGATAACGGCATCGCGCTCGTCGCCTTCCTCGCCACGGCCGGCGTGCCGTTGTTGGTCGAGTTAGGAGCGTCACTGGATGTGCTCTTGGTGGTCGTGGTGCTGCGCGTACTGGCGGTGCAACTCTGGTCCAAGTTCGCGGTGCTCGACCTCGATCAACTCCAGGAACTGCACGACTGATGCTCGCCTTCGTACTCCTGCTCGTCCCGGCCGCGACCGGCTGCGTGGCGGCGGCGACCCCGTGGCGGCGCTGGATCGGGTGGCTGTGCACGGCGTCACTCGGCTTCGTACTGGTCACGGGCGTCGTGCTCGCCGTCCTCGTCGTACATCGACCGGCACTGTCCGCGTTCGGCGGAGTCCTACGCGTCGACGCGCTGAGCGCCTTCATGGTGATCGTCATCGGCGCGATTGGACTCTTGGCCGTGTGTCAGAGCGTGCGCTACCTCGAGCGTGAGGTCTCCTCGGGTCGCTCGAGCGCGCGTCGCGCGACGCTCTACTCGGTGCTCGTCCAGGGCTTCATCACGGCCATGCTGCTCGCGGTCGTCGCCGGCAACGTGGGTGTCATGTGGGTGGCCGTCGAGGCGACCACGATCATCACCACGTTCCTCGTCGGGTACCGGCGCACGAGGGGAGCCCTCGAGGCGTCGTGGAAGTACGTCATCATCTGCTCGGTCGGTATCGCGCTCGCGTTCCTCGGCACCGTCCTCGTCTACCTGGCCGCGTTGCACGCCGGAGGCGTCACTCACGTATCGCTGCAGTGGACGTCGCTCATGAGTGTCGCACACCATCTCGACCCGGGGGTGATGCGCCTGGCGTTGGCGTTACTCGTGCTCGGCTACGGCACCAAGGTGGGCCTCGCCCCCATGCACAGCTGGCTGCCGGACGCCCACAGCCAGGCGCCGGCCCCGGTGTCGGCGCTGATGTCCGGTGTGCTCTTGACTGTGGCGTTCTACGTGCTGCTGCGCTTCAAGGCCGTCGCCGACGGGGCCCTGGGCGTGGGATTCTCGAGGATGCTGTTCGTGACCGCGGGATTGCTGTCGCTGGCCGTCGCCGCGTCGCTGCTGTTGAGCCAACGCGACTACAAGCGCATGCTCGCGTACCACAGCGTCGAGCACATGGGTCTCATCGCCTTGGGCGCGGCTGCCGGAACCCCACTCGCCATCGCCGCGGTACTGCTGCACGTGCTCGGCCACGGGCTCGCGAAGGCCGTTTTGTTTCTCGCCTCCGGCGAGATCCTCATCGTCGAGGGCACGACCGAGATCGACCAGGTGAAGGCGTTGCTCGCTCGTCGTCCGGCCCTCGGCGGCGTCTTCGCCTTCGGGCTGGTCGCCCTGCTCGGCCTACCGCCCTTCAGCTTGTTCATCAGCGAGCTCAACATGCTGCGCGCCGAGGTGCACGTTGGTCTGGGATGGGTCGCCGCGATCTCGCTCGTGCTGATGGCGGTGATCTTCGGTTCAGTGATGTCCCACGGTCGTCACATGCTCTTTGGCGCACGGCCCGACGGGGAGGTGGCCCATAAGAGCCCGTTGAACGTCAGTGTTCCCCTGATTGGCGGGCTGGTGGCGTGCGGCGCGATCGGGGTGCTCGCGTGGCCGCTCGACACGCTCTTGCGCGCGGCCGCGATGGTGGTCGTGAAGTGATGTCCCACGAGCTGAACATGACGCGCCTCCTCAGCGAGCGGCCACGTCGCGCGGTGCTCGAGTGCGGCAGCGACGAGCTCATCGAATCGGTTGCGCGGTTGCTCGAAGCCGGATTCCGTCTGGCGCTCGTCGGTGCGCGCCACGACGAAGCAGTAATTGAAATCGTCTACTTGTTCGTCGACGGTCCGCCCGACCAACGAATCGAACTGCGGGTGTTGCTCGATGCGCGCCAGCCGCGAATTCCTTCGATCGCGCACCTGAATTACTCCGCCAGTCGATTCGAACGTGAGATGTACGACCTCTTTGGCGTCCAACCGATTGGTCACCCCCAGCTTCGCCGACTCGTGTTGCACCAGCACTGGCCCCGCGGATGGCACCCCATGCGTCACGACGCGGGACCCCAACCCTCCATGAACGCCGACGCCGACGCCTTTCCCTTCGCCCCGGTCGAGGGTCCCGGGATCTACGAGATTCCGGTCGGCCCGGTGCACGCGGGCGTGATTGAGCCGGGGCACTTTCGTTTCTGGGTGCTCGGCGAGACCATCGTGCGCATGAAGGCCCGCCTCTGGTTCGTGCACAAGGGCATTGAGCGGCTCTTCGAGGGCCGGGACCTCGACTTCGCGTTGAACCTCGCGGAGAAGATCTCCGGCGACAGCGCCGTCAGCCACAGCCTCGCGTTCGTCCAGGCCGTCGAAGAGGCCCTCGGTGTCGAAGTCGGCCCGCGCGCCAACGAACTGCGCGCGGTGCTGCTCGAACTCGAACGCCTGTACAACCACGTGGCCGACGTGGGCGCGTTGTGCAACGACGTCGGCTTCGGCCTCGCGAACGCGCGCGCCCTGACGCTGCGCGAACGACTCTTGACGCTCAATGACTCGGTGACCGGGCATCGTCTGTTGCGCGGCGGGGTGCACTACGGTGGCGCGACGCTGCGGACGTTGCCAACCCGAGAGGAGCTCGAAGATATCGCGACGCAGTTCCACGAGTTGGTCGCTCTGGCGCGCTCCAACAGCATCGTGATGGACCGTTTCACGGGCACCGGGGTGCTCACGATCGACCAGGCCCGTGACCTGGGCGTACTCGGGGTCGTCGCGCGGGCATCGGGTCTTCATGACGACGCCCGGGTGTCCCAACCGTTCGTCGAGTTGCCCGCCAGTTTTCACCGCGTGACACGCGACGTCGGGGACGTGCTCTCGAGGTTCGAGGTCCGATGTGACGAGGTCGACGTGTCGCTTCGTCTGCTCGCCGACCTCGTGTCGCGCGAAGGACCGCTCGACGTTCGTGGCGATGAGGTCGAAATTCGAGAGGGTCACGGCACGGGCATCGCAGAAGGGTGGCGCGGAGCGGTTGTGCACCGCGTCCACTTTGGTCCCGGCGGGATTTTGTCCCGGGTCAAGATCGTCGATCCCTCGTTCTTCGCGTGGCCCGCGTTGCCCCTCGCGTTGAGTGACACCATCGTGCCGGACTTTCCGCTCGTCAACAAGAGTTTCAATCTTTCCTACGCGGGCAACGACCTGTAATGACGGGCGAATGATGTAGCGGGTGAGGTTGCCCAGCGGCCCCGGGGTGTACGGACGCGCGTTGCCCTCGCCGCCTTGTCACCAATCGCCGGTGCGAGGTTGGATTTGTGTCGCGTCGGGACTGCGACACCAACTATCTGCGATACCTCCAATCCGACTCATTCAGAATGAACGTGCAAACGTTTCGACGAGTTGAACCTGTTCGTCGGTTTCAACCGCTCTTCGGTCGTAGTTAGCTCGAACCCACTCCACGGCATCACTGAATTGCACGCCAGCGCAGACTGCCAGGCACGAGAGAACAGTTCCCGTCCTACCAAGCCCGCCGTAACACGCGATCTGCACGACTTCGCCTGTTTTAGCTCGAGCATGAATATCCCAGATGACATCGAAGAGTTCGCTCACGTCTTTCGGAAGTCCGAAGTCGGGCCACGAGATCATTCGACACGGCCACGTGACGTCGGGATCGGCGGCCCACCGTTCATCCAGATACACCGCATAATCAGGCTGAGGTGATCGACTAGGCGGAACAAGCCCGAGCCTCCCCTGGGCGAACACAACCGCGCCATCGGGCAGGTTTACGATCATCAATGCATTCTTGCGCTTAACGTGACGCCGGACAAACTCGTCGACCGTCTGAACCCGCAGGTGCTGTGATACACACATGATGTCAGAGCGCTTAAGGAGACGTGCCCGACCGAAGATCCGAGACGGTACCCTGCTGACATGATCGTTTGTGTGCCCGTAACCAGTGACGGAATGGTCGATCACCGCTGGGGCCGCGCGGAGTCGATCGCCGTGGTCAACATCGAAAACGGCGAGATTGAAAGTTGGCAAGAGATTGAGGTGTCCTGGGATCGGCTGCACGACGAGGGGACATCAGCCCAACACCACGCTCGCGTCGCTCGGTTCCTGCGTCAGAACCACGTCGAGGGTGTGGTCGCGCATCACGTCGGGGACGGAATGGTGAAGATGTTGGACACGATGAAATTGCCATTGTTTCTCGAGGCGACCGGCGACGCCCGAACCGCCGTCCTGGTGGCGACGTCTTAGTCCGCCTCTTTGATACGAGCTTCAGCCAAACAATGTCCAGCGCACGGCGACATTCCTCACGGGCCTTCGACACCGCCCGTGAACCATTGAATTCTGGTTACTCCTCCTGACTGTATACCGTATGGCGGAGTAGAGTTGTGGTATGTCAGACGAACTCTCTGCTCTGGGCCGCTACACGGGACCGGCCACCCTGGTGCTTTCGAGTCTCGCTGACGGTCCCAAGCACGGCTACGCGTTGACCAAGGACGTCGAACATTTCGCGGGTATCCACCTCGCGCCGGGGACTCTGTACGCCGCCCTCGACCGACTCGTTGAAGGCGGGCTGATTGAAGGACTCGAGGCCGTGGGCCGGCGACGTCCCTACAAGATCACCGCCCTGGGAGCGACAGCCCTCATGGCACATCTGCAGGCACAGCGTCGCGTCACCGAAACCGGCCTCGGTCGTCTCGCCGGCGCGTGGGAGACGCCGTGACGGCGACTGAACGACGTGCTCGGCGCCTGCTGAGCTGGTATCCGCGTTCGTGGCGCGAAACCCACGAAGAAGAATTCGTCGCCCTGCTCGAAGATTCAATAGTGGATCGACCGTTCTGGCCGGGTCGATCGCTCAACATCGTCCTGAGCGCACTGCGAGTGCGGTCTTGCGAACTTCGCGCCTCGCATCGACGGATGCTCCTCTCCAGCAGTGTGCCGCTCGTCGTACTCGTCGCCGTGATCGGTTTCGCCACGAACGGCTTCGGGCTGCTGTCCCTCTCGGGCCCCACGAAGGGCGGGATGCCGTACAGCCCGCCAAGAGGAGTTGCCTACAACAAGCTGCCCGACTACCTCTCGGTCTATATCGGGCCGAACGACATCGGCTACACCCCAAAGGCCTACGTCTCCGCGCCCAATGGTCCCGACAACGATCCTCTGCTCGGTCGGATCGCGCCCATCTTCGCCAGCAACCTGACGACACTGCTCGGCCACGAGTACCCGGGTATCGGTTTCGTTCCGCTCGGCTCATCGCCCTGGTCACTTTCTTGCACGACTGAGAGAGTGACCACCGAGAGCGCGGGCGGCGCACAGACCATCACCACCATTCCGTGTCCCTCAACGACGCTCGTTCTCCCAAATGTTGTGGGCATGGTGACACCCACCGCGGTCGGCGAGCTCTCCGGGCTCGGCGTCGGAGTGGTCATACAGAACGTCCACAGCAGTTCGATTCCGGTAGGTCACATCGTTTCGACTTCGCCGCGAGGTGGCACCTCCGTTCATGCCCGCCAGCAGGTGATCGTTGACATCTCGGTGCCGAACTGAGTTTCCTTTAGGACTAGGGGATGGTCTTTCGCGTGAGCGTCACACGACTTGATTGGGAGAGGACCTGTTGGGTTTGCTCACACCAATGAGTCAAGTCTCGACGGAGTCGAGGTGGCGGATCCGTCGCGTGCGGCCTTCGACACCGTGTGATGTTGCAGAGTGTCTGGGGGTCAAGGCGCTGGGTTTCACTCGGCACGAAAATGACGAAGCGTGCTAACTCGGTTCTCTCGAATGAAGGTCCGACCGTGCACCACGCCCCTCAAATTATGTGACGTGAACCCGACAGTTTGGGGTCGTTGAATTACTTTTCGTGATTTTTACCCTGTTCGTCAGCGTTTATGGCGTTAACTGATTCGATTCGTTTCGTTTGCACGTCCACCTCTCGTCGTATAGTGTCGCGAAATCATTCACATGTAGTCGACCACGAGGCCGCCAATGCAATGCGATGATCGGAGGGCACCGAGATGCGTTTCTTTAGGCCGTTGGTTGCGTTCAGCCTCACCGTCAGCTTTGCTGCGGTGATCGGGTCCGGGGGTTCATTCCTCGTCGCCTCAGATGCCAGTGCCGCGAGTGCCTGCGGAAACGCGGGGACCCTGTCCACGAGTGCCGGAGTTTCTACTTGTACGTACACCGCGGCCGGAGAGGACACGTTCAGCGTGCCGGCGGGCGTCACGCAGGTCTCCGTCGTGGCGATTGGCGGCGCCGGGGGTGCCGGGGGAACGTACAACGCGGGCATCGGCGGCCTTGGTGGCTCGGGTGCAGACGTCTCGGCGACGGTGACGGGCCTCAGTGTCTCGACTCTCTACGTCGAGGTGGGCTCAAACGGGACCGACGGCACGGGCGGGACAGCGAACTGCACCGCCGGTGACGGAGGGACCAACGGTGGCGGTATCGGTGGACAGTCTCGGTGCTACGGCGGCGGCGGCGGTGGTGGCGGTGGAGCTTCGGACGTGCGAACGACGCCCGCGGCGGCCGAGAACCTCACCGGTGCGTCCGGCGACCCGCGTCTCGTGGTCGCCGGCGGTGGCGGTGGCGGTGGCGGTGCCTATTACACCCAAGGTGGTGCGGGAGGCAACGCTGGTAACGACACCGTGATCGGCGCTGGGGCCGGTGGCGATTGCAACGCAACTTCTGGCGACAACGGCCTACCTGGTCAACCAGGCGGCGTAGGCCCCGGAGGCGGAACCGGGGGGAGTTGCTCCGTCAGTTCTACAATCACCCAATCTGTACCGGGCAACTACGGACAGCCTTCGGGCGGCGGTGCGGGCGCCAGTGGCGATACTTTTGATATAACGAGCGGCGGCGGCGGCGGTGGCGGCGGCTACATCGGCGGCGGCGGCGGCGCAATCGTTGGCGATACCGATGGGAGCGGCGGCGGCGGCGGGTCGAGTTTCGGACCCGCGGGGACCGTGGTCGCCATCTCGAGCGCATCGCCTTCGGTGGCGATTTCATGGACGTCGCTTGTCGTCAGCGGCGTGTATTTCGAAGGATCGAGTTCATCGCCGACAATCGTGATCACCGGTTCGGGCTTTGGCGACGAGTCCGACCTCGGGACGCCCTTACCTCCGGGCTCCTCTGGCGATAACGGCAATGATTACCCGAACTTCGTTTTCAGCGACACCTCGACGGGCGTGAACGTCGGTGCTCCGGGGAACTATGTAGGAATTCTCATCTCGTCGTACTCCGATACCGAGATTGTCTTTACACTGAACGCCGATTACCAGACCTCAGTTGGTCAGTCCAGGAATTACAGCACCTACAACTTCGTCGCTGGCGACGGCTACTCACTTAATCTGCTCGGGGTAGCGAACGTCGGCACTGTTGCCTACTACCCGACGGCGTCGATCTCGTTGCCGACGGGCGGTGGAACCTACGCGTTCGACGCGTCAGTTCCAACAACCTTCAGTTGCAGCGACTTCCCGGGCGGCGAGGGCATCGCAAGCTGCGTTGACAGCAACAGTTCGAGCACCGGCACGGGGTGGCTCAACACGGGGGTGGTGGGCAACAACACCTACACCGTCACCGCCACCAGCGATGAGGGTTTCACCGGTACGGCGTCAATCTCCTACACGGTCAATCCCGCGACACCGCAGATCACGACGAGCGCGAGTCCAGGTATTTTGGGCGGGACGCTCCAGGACAGCGCCACGTCCTCGGGATTAAGTGCCTACAACGGGACCGGCTCGATCACGTTCAATCTTTACGGTCCCGCCGACCCCACCTGTGGCGCCGCGCCCGTCTACACCGAGACGGTCTCGAACTTCAGTGGTTCGGCGCGCACGTCGACCGGCTACACGGCCTCGAGCGCCGGCACGTACCACTGGGTGGCCAGTTTCTCCGGTGATAGTGGAGATAGCGCCGCGAGTACGACCTGTGGCGATGAGCCGGTGGTGGTGAGCCAGGACACGACTTCACTCTCGACCACGCCGAACGTCACCACCATCACTTTGAGTGCGGCGACACCGCCGGTCTTGACCGACACGGCCGTGCTCTCCGGTGGCTACAGTCCGACCGGCACAATTACTTTCACGCTGGTCAACAACGGCAACACCGTCGACACCGAGACGGTCGCTGTCGTCAATGGCGACGGCTCCTACACGACGCCAAAGGGCTACACCCTGCCGGCGACGGGCACCGTGACGGGCACGTACCAGTGGAACGCGACGTACTCCGGGGACGCGAACAACGCGAGTAGCGCCGACAACAACAACGCCAACGAGCAGGTGGTGGTGAAGGGTCGACCCGAGTCAACGACGACCTCGATGAACATCGCCAAGGGCAACGTCACCTACGGCGCCGAGGCGATCCAGACCATCAACGGGGTGGTGACCGGTCAGAAGAACGACGGCGCCCCCGAGGGCGGCGTCAACGTCACCTACGGACCCAGCGCCACGCCGCTATGCAGCGCGACGCTGGTTGCGGGCACGGGCGACACGTCGACCTATAAGTGTGCGTTGACGTCGAACACTCAGCTCAACGCGTTCAACTACCTGACCGTTCGGGCCACGTTCGTCCCGGCGACGGTGTCATCCACCAGTGCCAATTTTGTCTACACGACCTCGATGTCGGGAGCGTTCTCGGGCGACAACTTCCTGGTGAAGAAGGACTCGACGACGACCAAGGTCACCGTGTCGCCCAATAGCGTGACGTCGGGAGCTGAGTCGTCCGCCGTATTCTCGGTGAGCGTGAAGACCGGTAACGGCGAGACCGTGCCCAACGGCGAGATCGTCACTGTCAAGGTCGGATCGACGAGTTGCATGGTCACCTTGAGCGCGGGCGCGGGCACCTGTTTCATTGCCAACAGCGCTCTCGGTGTTGGTACTTACTCGGTGAGCGCCACCTACTCAGGGGACACGAACCTCTCGAACTCGAGTGGATCGGGACCGCAATTGACGGTGAAGAGGAAGTAGCAGCCGACCGGAAATACGCAGAACGCACCTGGCCAAAGCCAAGGCTGGACCCGAACCGTTCAAGGAGCTAGGGGTCCAGCCACGGAGTAGAACTAACACGGTTTAGGCCACGCGCCAATGCAGGGTTGCATGACTAACACGTCGGGCGTCTGACACCAGCAACGTAGAACGAACTCAGTACTGTGGCTGACGGAGGCATCATGAAATTTCTGCTCACATCCTCTGGCATCAGCAACCCGAGCATCAACGACGCGCTGGTGGAACTACTTGGCAAACCGATTGCCGAGTCGAGCGCACTCTGCATTCCCACCGGGACCTACCCGTTTCCTAATGGAGCAGAAGGGGCCTATAGGTTCATCCGCGGAGTCGCCAAAAGCCCCATGTGCGAATTGGGGTGGAAGTCCTTGGGAGTGCTGGAACTCACTGCTCTGCCCAGCATCAAAGAATCCGATTGGATTCCGGTGGTCCGAGAGACTGACGCCTTGCTGGTGTGGGGTGGCGAACCACTGTATTTGTGTTACTGGATGCGGCAATCCGGATTGGCGGACGTGCTCGCGACGTTAGGGAACGAGACGGTCTACGTGGGCGTGAGCGGCGGGAGCATGGTGGTGGCTCCCAACTTCGGAGTGACCTATGACGGTCTGAACCCGCCCGTCGGCAGTGAAGAAGGTTTGGGGATGGTTGACTTTGCCATGATCGGTCACCTCGATAATCCGGACATGCCGGACTTTTCCTTGGCAGGTCTCGAAGAATGGGCCGCCGGGGTACCGGGGCCGGCGTACGGGATTGACGATGAGACCGCAATAAAAGTGGTCGACGGAACTGTCGAAGTCGTCTCTGAAGGTCACTGGAAATTGTTTAATCCTCGAAACGGCGGCACTGAGTTCAACTGAGGTTGAGCTGCCAGTGAATGGTTGCAGTTCGGTGGCGTCGAGCCTCCGACACGTGGCGACGGGACCTAGCGGTCTCGCGTGATGATGCCGTGAACAGTCCGATCTCTAAGCTGCTGTCTTCAAGCCGAGACCATGGCAATCTCTCACCCCGTTGGTGAGTGCACGAATCATGGCAACTGTGTTCTGCGCACTTGCGGCGGCGTCGTAGGCGCGAACGACCTGCTGGAGAGAGTTGTCGTCCGTCTTCTTCAGAGCAAACAACGTGGAGATTGGCATAGATATCGCTTCGGACATTCCCGGAGTCGGTGTCGGTGGGACGCTGATGAGCTTGCAGGCGGCTGTTTCAAGTTGTCGTCGGTGTGCCGGAGCTTTCTGCGTGGACGCCGTGGTGGTGCACGCTGCCAGCAGTAAGCCGCATACCAAAACGCCGATGATTTCGCGCTTCGCGTATTTGGTCATTATCAAACACTTTAAGCACCGAGTCTTGCGTATGATCAGCGAGCATCGTGCTAAAACTACCTCCGGAAATCCGCAGTAAAAAGGTCGCATTCCGGTGACGCCGTACCGACGACGTCACGGCCCTTCTCAGTGAGGCGTGCTTGAGACCGCCGACATGAAAAGTGCACCAACGGGCAACTCGCTTTCATCTCCTTCGTGAGTCATTCGCCGCGTCCTCGGAGCGGTGATACTTGGTCCATGAGTTTGACGAACCCTACGTTTCCGAATCGGCCCGATAAACATCAAGGAACACCGCTGATTCGACCGGAGAGTGTCGTTCGCAACCTCCTTGACAATGCCGACGTGATTATCCCGGAGTGTGTGATTATCGGCTACAGCAGTCGATTACACCCGTTGCTCGAAGCGCGAGGGTTTCAAAATGTTCGCGGCTACTCGGCACCTTGGCACTCGATGTGGCTGCAAGAACAGTCCGGCGCCGCTCGAGTCGGCGTGGTCGAGGGGTTCGGCTTCGGCGCGCCCGGAGCGGCCATTGTCATCGAAGAACTGACGGCTCTGGGCGTTCGTCGTTTTGTCAATGTGGGCCTGGCCGGCGCACTGCCCAATGACGTTGATTTTGGTGACGTCGTGCTCTGCACCGCCGCAATCCGAGACGAGGGAGTCTCACACCACTACGTACCCGCCACTCGCTACGCGTACCCGTCAGCGGGTCTCACGGACGAATTGCGCCAAGCAATGTTGAGAAAGGGTGACCCGTTCACCGAGGGAATGACGTGGACCCTCGACGCCGTCTATCGAGAGACCGTGGAAGAGGCGCTCGCGTATCGAGAGGAAGGGGTGGTGACGGTCGAGATGGAAGCGGCCGCCCTGTTCACTATCGCCGAGGTACGGAGCGTCGAGATCGCGTCACTTTTCACGATCAGCGATCATCTCTTGGCTGATTCCGAGTGGCGCCCAGCGCCCAACAAGCAGTTGTTAACCGATGGATTGGCGCGAATCCTGGACGTTGCGCTCCGGGTGTTGTCTCCCGAGGGTCGCATTGAATCGAGCGTGTTGTTCGACAGTGACGTCGAGACAGAAGGACCCTTTACTTAGTATCGAATCTGCCAAAACGTATTCGTCACATGAGTCATTCTGCGGTCGATTTATTTTTGTTGGATCGGGCGATGAGTAAATTGCCACGTCTCGACAACACGCATGTCTCGTCGGACATCGCGAAGGAGAGGCTCAATTCTCAAGGTAGTTGCGGCGTGAAGCGAGCCGCGAAGTTATGGATGTCGCCAATCGCAGCCAGGTTCGAATTCTCAGTCCAGTACTGGCCGACCACTTCGCAAGTTCGGACTACGGGACAACTCAGCCCGTCGACTTGACCCTCGTTGATCGCGCCGCTGTGGTATCCGATCAGGGTGCCATTACTCCACTTGCCGTTAGTCTCGCTGGCTAGCCAAGCGACGCTGCTCATACTGACTTTTCCGTTCCTCTTAGCGTGCGGTCCGTCCACGAGGCCAGCGACGACACAGTCCGTGGCACTGTGACACGAAAGGAGGTTGGCTGACGACCGAGAGTTTCCGTCCACCGTCCAGGCTTTGCCAACTTGGACGGGTTGGGACCACTGACCAACTCGACCCGAGGATACGAACGCTTCGCTGCCGCTGGGGGAGGAGATCCGTCCACCAACGGTGCAGTCACGCATCGCTGGGCACGAGACACTGAGCACGGTCCAATCAGCCGGGAATGTGTCCACGGCGTCGGACCATCGACCGTTCGACTCCACGGCCTCGATCGAGCCGTACGTGCCGTGGACCGAACCAAGGCCGACCGCGACGCAGTTGCCTTCGCTGGGACACGACACATCGAGGAACTCAGTTACCCGCCCCACTGCGGACACTCGGGCGCCGAGCGGTCGCGGGGCGCCCCAGCGTCCCGCCTTCTCGGTGAGCACCGCGGGGGCGTAGGTTGGGGTCGAGGCCAACTCATTGGAGTACCGGAGGGTCCCGACGACCACGCAGTTGCGTCGGTCACTGCAAGTGATCTTGAACTCTTGGAAGGCTTTCGCGGACCCCAGGTTGAGCGACAGAGGAATTGCCTTCGCCCAACGGCCAGTTGCGTAGGAGACGGTGAAGTGCTCATCCTTCGTCGAGGTCTGCGACTTGATGTACCTACCGAACGCAACGCAGCCGCTGGCGTAACACGACGTCGTAATCAAGATTGAGTTCACGATCTTGCCGAGCTTCTTCGTGGGGTCGATCGGCGGTCCCCACCTCCCGTCTCGCTCCGTTTGGACCATGGCCTGACCGTCGGATACGTACCCGCTCACGACGCAGTTGCCCACGCTCATGCACGCCACTGACGTCGGACCGGATTTTCCGAACGACGCCGACGTGCTCAGCTTCGTGACGCTCACCGCCGCGGTCGTGGCGGCACTCACTGGGACGCTAAGGCCCAGCCCGATCACGGCCAATCCAATCGCCACTACGGCCCGTACGTGCATGGTCTTTCCCCTCTTTGACAGGATCGGCACCTCACGCAGTCAGGACTGGGCGCCCCAAATTGTATGTGATTGCGCTCTCGTACTGTCGCCCCTAACGGCAATCTCAGTTCCCCTGTGTAGCGGGGGCACTCACGATCAGCGGACTCACTCTCGGTAAGCGAACGGGGGGACTCAACCCAGTGAGGTAGGTCGTGAGTTCTTTCGCTGGACACGCGGCGGCGAAAGTGCGATTACCGAGCCCGAGAGAGTGCGCCCAAATTGGGCCGGTCTCGGCATCGGCGACTTCTCGACACAACATTTCCTATGGCTTCAATGGCGTCCTCGTACTGGCGAAAAACGGCGAGGATGTGTCGGCGGAATAACTACCGACGACGGCACAATTATTGTCGTTCCCACACGAAACCGCCTGAACGTAGTCATAGTTTCCGGCATCGAGTTTTGCCATTCCCGGGACTTCTATTGCCCGATTCCATTTGCCGTCGATCTCGTCGGCGACGAATGGAGCGTTTCCAGAGCTGAACTTTCCACTGACGGTGTACATTCCGCCAACCACACAGTTACGCGGTGAGCCGCACGACAGCGTCCCGTTGTTGAAGCCCTCATACGACGCGTTCGTCGGTCCTCGGAGATTCAGTGCCCGTCCCCATGTTCCCTTCGTCTCTCGAAGAACAAACAGCTTTCCGCCGTTTCCGCGGTAAAGGCTGCTGCCGAGCGCGGTGCAGTCACCCGACGCGCGACATGACAACGAAGTGATCCCGGAATTGCTGTTCAGATGAAGGTCCGGCGGCCCGGTGACCGTTTCCATCTGGCGCCACGTTCCGTCGACTTCGTTGGTCACGAAGCCGATTCGGTCGCCCGAGCGATTGGCGTACGTGCCACCCGCGCTGCAACTGTTCGCGCTGCCGCAGGAGATTGACGAGACGCTCGAGCTGAACCGACCGAACGCCGTGACTCCCGGCACGGGAATCGCCTTTCCCCATACGCCATTCGTCTCAGAGTCGATGAGTGCGTTCTGAGTACTCGCGAACGCACCACCAATGGAGCAGTTGCCAACTGACCGGCACGCCACCGATGAGACATTGACATACGGCGTGTTCGACGGCGGTAACGGCATCGCCATTGCACGTTGCCACTGACCGTTCACTTCATCGATGATGAAGGGCCTGGGCGGATTTGCTGCTTGGGCCGTGACATTTCCCTCGTAATTGCCACTCACCACACAGTCAATTGCCGACGCGCACGCGATGACGTCCGAAAGGATGGCGTTACCTCGCGGTATCGTCAGACCACTGATCGTGAACGCGCGAGACCATTTGCCGTGTGATTGGCGCACCGCGAACACCTTGGTCAGCTGAGAGGCAGTCGTGTACCAACCAATAGCGGTGCAGTGCTGCCCCGTGGTGCACGAGAGGGCATCCAACTGGCCACTATTTTCCTGACTGATTGTCGTCAACCCTGGAGGGATCGTGGCTCGCGACCACACGCCGTTGCGTTCACTGTCGACAAAGGGCTGCGTGACGTGGCTATTCGAGATGAAGCCGACCGCGCTACACGAATGACGCGAAGCGCACGCGACTGAATTGACAGCAACTTCATCCCCGACGTTGTTGAATCCAACGGGACCCTTGACCTGCTGCGCCCCTCGCCACGGACTCACCGAGAGTGGTACCGCGAGTGGCCCCGAACTCAGAGCCGCCGCCAGATCGGAAGCGTCGGATTTAGTGACGGCCGACAACTGCATCTGACCTTCGAACGAACTGAACGAGGCGTTCGCCGGTTGGATAAATGGCGCTTCAACGATGACGCCGTTGAGGTCCACCGCGAGTTGCCGATGAAAGTACGTCTTGGCCACCTGGTCCCATTGTCGAGACTCAATTGAGTCAAGAGTTACGTCCACAATCCATACGCCGGAGAGAGGTTTACGAACAATTGCGGCCGATACCACCCTGGACGTGAGCGTCAAGAGTGTTGGGCCGACCAAGTAGCGCGGCGTGTCACTGGTTTCTCCATTGAGGAGCGGTAGTAGAGCCCAGGAGTTCGGCGACTTCGCATCTTGAGCGGGAGTGGTGGTGGCCCGGGTCGTGAGGGCCGGATCGGACTTCAGGCTCGGTGACGAGAATCCTGAGACGGTCGGGGAATCATATTGCGGACTCGAGCATACGGACGGAAGTGGGACCGGTGAGACGGGACCGCTTTGCAATCGGGCATAACAGGCCACCGATCGAACGAGCAGTTCGGGTGACGACGTGAGAAACGAAGTCGAACTTGCCAGTTCCTTGGGTCCGTTGATAACGACCAACTTGCCGTGCGACACGGCAACCGAGGCGTTCGTGAAACCCACGGCGTGCAAACGCGCGGTCATCACTCGTTGATCGGCCGAAAGCTGCGTCGTGCTCGACGACCCCGAACCATAGGGATAGAGCGTGACGGCGAAGGCGGTGTTGGAGGCCAGACCAATGACGAGCACTGATGCGCTTACGGCAACCGCAAGCAGACACGCGCCAATCGTTGATACCCGAGCTCGAATCCGTCGCTGATGGAGGCGAGCGTGCAACGCGTGAGTTGGAAGTGGTGTGCGTGGGGAGACCGAAGCGATGGCTCGGTCGAAAAGCTCTTGTACTTGATCAGTCGGTGACATTGAGTGTGTCCTTCACTTGGAGCGACGCCTTGGAGATGGCGGCGTGCAAAGTGGCCTTGACGGTACCCTCCGCGCATCCCATCACCTTGGCGATCTCGGGAATAGTGAGCTGAGAAACGTAGCGCAGCAGTAATGCCTCTCGTTGGCGGTCGCCGAGGCCGTCGAGGAGTTCGGTGACCATAATTCGCGCGTCGACCTGTGCCTCTTTCAAGTCAGTTGTCGGGGGCCCAGCCAGGAGTTCGTACTTCGTTGTTTGCCGGACACGCCGCCGATGATCGTCGCGTCCCTTATTCAGGGCCACGATCATCGTCCAACCCTCGGGGTGATCGAGTCGTGAGATCCTCTTCCATCGTCGAAGCGTTTGGAAGAAGGCTTCTTGAGTTATTTCCTCCGCGAAATCGGGGTCACGAAACGCCAGGGTCATTGCTCGGCGTACGCGGTCGTAACTCGCTTCGTAGTAGGCATCAAAATCCATCTGGCGGAACGCTCCGTTCGGCCTCGCGCTTGGGTGTCCGATAATAAGACGAACGGGAGGACCATTTCGTTTATTCGAGAAGGCCGTTGACTGAAGGAATTGCGAATGTCTTTTCAGATTCGACCGCTCTGCATTCGCGGTCGGTCCGAGAGAAGTGCCGTCTCGTACACTGAGCACATGGTGCGTCGCCTGTTTACGTGGAGGATGAACCTCTACCGACTCATCGTTGGCGTCATTGTGCTGGCTATCGTTATCCCGGCATGGATATCCGGGGTCCAGGCGATGTGGCTTGTCGCAATAGTGTGCATCCTTGTCGTCATTGGCGCCGTCGCTGCGGGCACACGTGTTCGGTCACTTCGAAACTGGTTGCGTCACTGATCGCGTGCAGCGTTCCATTGGCAGATTTCTAGACGCCCGTCGGAGAATTTGTGCGTTGGACCTCCGACGCGAGCGAGGACCGTCTGCTCCACATGGCACAGCGCTGACGGTACGTCGGATCGCTGGTTTAGAAAACGGTCTTGGATAGCCAAATGACAAGGTCTATTCGAAGCAGTTGTGAGACGCGTAAAGTCGTCGGGTGCATCTCAATGACGATGACTACGTCCGCGATCAGTACCGCACCACGGAGAAGTTGGAAACGCGAATTTCGGTCTGGTGCGCGGAGGACCCAGGTGGCTCACCCCAAGACGTCGCGATCCTGGCGCTGAGTGATATTCATCCGCACCGGGTTCTCGAAGTCGGTTCCGGCAAAGGAAGCCTCGCTGTGCGGATCGCTGAAGCAATTCCGTGCGATCTCGTCGCACTTGACTCCTCAGTGGCGATGGTCTCGGCGAGTCGCTCTCTCGGCGTCGAAACGGTTCTGGCGGACGTTCGTGACCTCCCGTTCGCGGACGGTTCATTCGATGCCGTTGTCGCCGCCTGGATGCTCTATCACGTTTCCCCTCTCGAACAGGGACTGGCGGAAATAGCGCGAGTCCTTCGTCCGAGCGGGAGATTGGTCGCCATTACAAATGGGAGGTCTCATCTCGAGGAGCTCTGGACAGCCGCCGGGGAAGAACATGACGAGCCCGCATTCAGCATTGAGAACGGTGACGACCACCTTCGCGCGTATTTCTCAAAAGTGGAGCGACTTGACGTGGCTACACATGCGGTGTTCCCGGACCGGGATGCCGCCGCGGCGTATCTGCGAAGCATCGACAGGAGCGATCTGGCGAAACGTCTGCCGCGCTTTGATGGGCCGCTTCATGCGCGAGGGGCGACTGCGGTCTTCGTTGCAGATCAGCCCAAATGATGCCAGTCAATCCGGAAAGTCGCCAATGCGAGGCGCCCCCTCTGCGTGGTGTCGCGACATGTGTTCAGCACCGTCAGCGATTTGTGTCGACAGCAGAGACCAGTATCGTCGCGCTGCTTCCGTGGCAAGTCGCACGTTGAATCGACAATCTTACGCTGCGTCCTTCACCAGGATGGCAACGTAGGGCTCACTCGGGTGTGCTCCCAACGTACGTTCAACGTGCCAGCCAGTCCCAACCAGGATCGATTGCATTTCGCTTCGAGACACGTAGAGCCAGCGGAACCAGGGGCCGACTAAGTGCTCATAGTGGTAGCGCAACTTCACTTGTCCGGGGCTAAGGCCACGTGCCTTGTTCATGCGATAGTACGAACGGTCGAAAGCGGGAGCGCCCCCGAAATATGCGCTGGTGCTCTCAGCGAAGATCCGGGCGTCCGGCTTGGTTCGTTTGGCCAAGTGGATCAACAGTCGCCGAGCACGTGCCGGAGTCTCAAAGATTCCGAAGTTGTTGCCGAACAACACTATTGAATCAAAGGCTTCGATCCTCCAATCCAGGTCCTCAATCGGCGTTGACCACACTTCATTCACGCCTCGAATCAGGGCCGCTTTCGCCGCGAGGGGCGACGCGTCGAGACCAACGATCTCGACGCCGCGATTTTGCAGCTCCAGAGCCACCCTGCCAGCTCCGCAACCAACGTCCAACACGCGTCCGTGCAGGTAACGAATGGACTTTCGTTCCGCGGTAGGCCAACCTTTGAAATCTGAGAGATAGACATCGGGTCCAGCGCCGACTTGAGTGAATCCATCTTCGCGCTCGAGTACCTCGGGCGACGTGGCGCCCATTGCCCAATCGAGCAGCGCACGTCCAAATACATCGCTGTCCGGTGCCATAGCGCTCCAAATTCCCTGTTCACCTATCGCCTGACATTGACCACGGTAGTTCGGATGGTCACCAATGCCGATCTATAACGGCGCAGTGCTGCTTCGTGTGCTCAACGAAGTGGACGTCGAACATTTCAGTCGAAAGCCTCTCTGGCGCCACTGCTCACGAGATGTGCCTCCAAGCGCTCAGCGACATTATCGGTGAGACAGTAATCTCACCACACACGAGTCTCTGAATCGTTGCGCCACCGTAGGCCTGAACCTCGAGGTGAAGATCGTGCGAGGCGAGATCACCCGGCGGCGTTATTCGAAGCGTGTGCGCCGTGGGACACTTGGCAACGCCGTAGCCGGTCATGTCGGCGTATCCCAACATGAACACCGCGGTGCCACCGGGCTTGATTCGGGTGATCCGTGGTGCGATGAACGGCACCGTGTAATCCGTACCGAACGTGACTTCCGTGGGGACCAGGTGCGTGGTGCTCCCGATCATCTGAACGGTCGGGAATCCATCGAGTTCGCACGCTCGTTTCCCGACGTTCTTGAGGAGGAAATTCATTCCGATGTGACCCATCGCGACTCCCGAGTGTCCCAACGTGATTCGCAAATGTGATGTTGCGCACTGCGGCGTCACGCTCACGGTCGAGCCGGTGGTGGGCAGTGTCACCTTCTCCCACCCCACACCCCCGTTCGACGTCTCGTACGTCGTGTCGTACCCGTAGGGAATTGGGAGGGTGAGGAGCGCGTCGTTGGCATTCAGGGCAGCGAGGTCCGACTGGCCCGTCGTGGCGGGTAAGTCCTTCACGTCGTAGGAGGTGATGCCCGCTCCGTTGGCAGTCACGACCGTTCGGGTCGTCTGGCCCTTGGGCCCCGGCTGAAGAATCCACCAGGTCGAGGGACTCGCGGTTGCGACGATCGCTACGTGGCCCGACGACGCGCGAAGATCCAGACTGCAGACCCGCGTGGCGGTCTGCGGGTTGATTGTCAGCTCACCACTCACGTCGATCGGCAGGTGTGAACCGACCTCCCGTCTCCAGGTGACGCCACCGTTGCGGGTTGCGTAGAAGTAGATGCTCTGGTGGCGGCCAGCGGGATAGTCCACGGGCACCACGCCGTTGGGACCGGAGAACTCCGGCTCGCCGTAGAGTCCGCGAGCGCTGGGTCCTATCGGGGACGGAGGAGGGAACGTCAACGTGGACCAGAGGACGCCGCCGTCCTGGGTGCGCCAGAGGTGCGTAGAGTTAGTCGCGCTCGCCCAGGGTGCGGAAGCGAATCCTAGAGACGCCGACGAGAAGACGTCGTTGGTGATCGCGCACCAGCCGCGAGGATCGGGCGAGCGGGTCGGCCACGTCGTTCCGCCGTCGATAGTTCGTTGGAGTGCGTACGCACCGTTGGAGCCAACGCCGAACTGTTGACGCCACCCAACCAGAGAGTTGACGAAACTGATCGTCTCACCCCCGGCATTGCTCCCCGTGTCACCGCCGGGTTGCGTGATCCAAGATCTTCCTCCGTCAACGGTGTGGCGCAGAATCGTCTGCGTGCTTCCTCCGTTGCGAGCCAAGAGCCAGCCAACGGTTGGTGAGGTGAAGCTCGCGTCGCTCCAGACGTAGAGGCACTGACCTTTCGCAACGGACTTCGGAATCTTCAGTGGCGGAGTGATGTTTCGCCAGTGGATGAAATCAGTGGTGAGGAAAACCTCGCCGCAACCAGTGTTGGGATTCGTCGTGGCGGCCACTCCGACGTCGTGGCCGACGTAGAGGAGATACGTACTCGTCGTTACTTTGGTGGAAGCCGAGGCGTTCGACAGTGCGATCACACTGAACAGTGCGAGGACCGTAATGACGGCCGCCATCAATCGGCCGCCCGCGCTCTGACTGGTGCTCTTTCGACGAATGTGCATTTCCGCTGACCATAGTCTTTGTCGCCGCGGCACTTCAAAGTTCGCTACCTCTCGAGCGCTTGAGTTCGATCCATGTGACCTTTGCTCTCCGTTGAATCGCCAGCTCGATGCAACGAAGGCGACCGACGGAGGCCGCTGAGGGTTTCGATCTCATCGTGGCCCGAGATCGTTGTCGTCAGCCCGGAAGGTCGCAATGCGTCAACGCCGACCCGTGTCGAAGAAGCAGTGGAAGAATCAATTCGTGAGCAGGAGTGGCAATCGAGTAACGGCACTGGGGACGGTCGTCGCCATTGCGGCGGTGACCGTCGCACTCTCGACGACGGCGGGCGCATCGCACGTTGTTCCACCGGTTTCGTTGATTTCGCTGAATAGTCCTGTAAAGACGTTGGCCACGATTGACATGTTGAGCGCCCACGTTGGCTACGCCATAGGAGGTACCGGACAAAAGGAGAGTAGAGCGTATCTCCTGACCACCTCGAACGGTGGTGCGACCTGGAGCGAACGGAGTGAACTTTCGTATGAACTGCCCAGCGATGCGTGGTCAGTTCCGCACCTGGACTTCGTCTCGAAGCAAGTTGGCTACACCGACGCAAACGTCGCGGGGGGTCCGGCTTCAAATCAAAGCGTCTACGTCACAACCAATGGTGGCGTCAGTTGGCGACGTCTTCGCTTCGCCGGGTATACGCCGACGTTTGCGACCCCGACACTTGGTGATCCACCCGTCAACGAGAGCTACCAGATTGCGGAGGGGACTCTGACGCTCGTGACACTTCGCTGCACTTCGCGTGAACTCAAAGTGGAAGCCGGCAACTGGTGTCCGTCGTATGTCGACGAATTCCGGGTTGGTGCTGTGCGACCTTTCAGGGTGGAACCCATCCCGTCGCGTCAAGCCCGTGCCGGTGAGTCTGCTCAGCTCGAGAGCGTGAGGCTCATCGCTGCGACGGGTCCCTCGAGCGCCATCGTCGCCCTCGGCGACATGGAAGGTTCCTTTCCAGTCATTGACTCCTCAAACGGGGGATCCACGTGGAGGACATGGTCGAATCCTTGCTACCACCTTCGGGGATCGACGGGGCTCACGATCAAGGATGCGATTCAGGACCTTCGAATCACTCCCACCGGCTGGTATCTCACGTGTTACCAAGGTGGGGGGATGAGTCAAGGAACCATCTATCTTGGCAAGTCGTCAAATCAGGGTCGGAGTTGGACACTTCTCTCCCAGGGCAGCATGGGCGCAACGGCGGGCAGCATCCCCTTCGTGGGCAATATCGGCGACACCGATGTTGAGATGTGGGAGAGCAATGACGGCACGACCCTTTGGGCCTGGTACCGATACAACAGCGGATTGCTCTATTACAGCAGTGGCGGGGGCCGCCATTGGGTAGCGCTTTCGACGCCTGGCTCGACGTTGCCCCGTTCGCTCACTGATCTCACTCTCGATCCCGTTGGCGCGCACGGGGCGATCGCCATCTTTCCCAAGGGCGTGGTGTACTCGACGTCGAACGGGCGTAACTGGCTTCGGGTGGTCGAGAAGTCGGTCGGACTGTCGGTCACGACAACATCGAAAGTGCCGGTAGCACCGTCAGCAACTTAGATGAAGTGACCAACATTCGAGTGAATCTCGGCGAATCAAAGTATCAGCAAATGACGTGAAAACGGACGATCACGATCGTCGAGGAATGACTCATGCCTTCTACGGCTCCACTACTACTATTCAACCGAGAACGGACGTTACCCGTCCCAACCGTTAGAGGATGGATATGTTCGAATCGATAAAGCGTTCACGAGGTCGAAGGTTGCGCGACACGACCACCGCACTCATCTTGAGCGGAATGTTATTTTCTGGTGCGGTGGCACTGGTCGCTCCGTCCACGGCCAGTGCGGGCGGAGCGTCGAATACCTTCACGTTCAAGGGCGCCTACAGTGGAACGCTCAAACTCACACCCTCGTCCTTTAACTGCTCCTACGGCAAGACCTACAGCGGCAAGGGGTTCCTCGTGACCCTCTCTCATATGAAGGGGACCATCACCGGCGCGGGGACGGGTGCGTGGGCGATGTCGGCGTACCCCACCAAGAAGGGAACGACGCACGTGGGCGCGGCGAACGTGCAGGCGCTCACCGACTCGTCGTTCCAAAGCAACGGCACTCCCATCATCTCCTTTCTCGAGAAATCCGGGAGCGTCACCTACGAAGGATCAACCGGTTCGATCAACATGACGGTCGAGTACCACGCCGTCGGCAGCACCACCTACGGCAAGGTTGCCACGGTCACCGGGAGTTGGAACTGCGGTTCTTGACATTGCGCGAACGCGCTGAGTTCAACCGCCCTCATCGAAGTCGGGGGCCGTGAAGTCCCCGCCCATGAGAATCGACTGCTCGGGGTCGAGGTCGTAGGGAGCGGGCGACACCGTGTCGCGGTAGCGTTCGGCGTCGTCGAGGGGGCGATAACCAATGGCTGACGCCTCGTCGAGTGAGACGACGCGCGTGGTGTTGGCCGATACTCCCCAGACGATCCGAAAACCCGGCGCGGGGCTCCGCAGTGCCGCTTCGAAGAGGCGGGTGCAGTCGTCGGGCGAGAGCCAGTTCCACAACGAGCGTCGGTCGCTCGGGCGTTCCCGGAAGGAGCCGATGCGCAGGCACACGACGTCCATCGCGTGGCGGTCGTGGTAGAGACGGCCCAGTGCCTCTCCGGCAACCTTCGACACCGCGTAGTAACTGTCCGGTTCGGGTGCCTCGTACTCGCTAATCGGTTCGGTGACGTCAATACGGTGTTGGCCCATGACGTGGTGGCTGCTAGCGAAGACCACGCGCGTCACGCCCGAGCGCCGCGCCGCTTCGAAGACGAACCTGGTGCCCGTGATGTTGGTGTCGACGTAGTCGGCCCACGTGTAGCCGCCGGTGGCGAGCCCCCCGAGGTGGATGACGGCGTCGACGCCCCGCATCGCAGCGTCGAGGGCCGCCTCGTCGAGGAACGAGGCGGTCGCGAATTCGACGGCTTCGTTGTCGTCGCGCGCGGACATGGCCACGCGGTCCATGAGCCGCAACGTGCGATCCGCTCGGGCGAGCGTGCGGCGTAAGTGTGTTCCGATCTGGCCCGCCGCCCCGGTGATGAGAACGCGCTCGCTCACGCGTTCTCCTCGCGAAGTATTGCCATGACGTCGCGTGCGGCCTGCCACTGGGAGTCGGACCACAGGCCGAGATGGTAGAGGTGAAGTTCGTCCACGCCGGCCGCCGCGAGGCGGCCGAGTTCGCGGCGGACGTGGTAGCCGGGCCACCCCTTGTCCAGGCGGAGGTACGTGCCGAGCGCGCGTGAGTGGCCCGCGATCTCCCGCAAGTGAGCGAGGCGGGATTGACGGGTCTCGTCGTCCCAGCCATTGGCCACGACGGCATCGACTCTCTCGTACCCCGTGGCGCCGAGCGCGCAGAACGAACCCGTGGTCCAGGGGTCGGCGGCTCCAAAAACGGTGACCCGCGCTTCGGGCGAGGCGCGGCGAATGCGCTCGATACAGCCGCGCAGCAGCGTGGCCACGAGGCCCTGTCGCAGCGTGGCGAGGGTCGGTGCCACGTCGGCGCCGAGTGCCTCTTCGACGCTTCGCGCCGGACCGCCTACGGCGCCGCGTATGCGCTCGGCGAGTTCATCTGCGTCAAGACCGACCGTGCGCATCGCGAGTCGACAGGCGTCACAGAAGCAGAGCGAGAGAAGGGCCAGGTCCGTCGCGCTCCAGCTGGCGAACTCGACCTTGTCGTGAAGCGCGGCGTGTTCCACGCCCACGGGACCGCAGGCCTCGAGAACGACGCCGCGCACATGGTGGGCGAGGACCACCTCCTCGCTCAGGGTCTCGGCGTACTCGCGTACGTCGGGCGATGCCGGACAGAGTGCGTACGGGTAGCGATCGCCGAAGGCGTTGCGGGTCACGAGCTCGGGGTGGAGTTGGCCGAGCGTGTCGTCGTGACAGAGCACGACCCAGGCGTCAGTGGCGATGCCGGAGGCGGCGAGCGCGTCGCGCGCCGCGCCGAAGGCGTCGGGACCTTCCAACCAGTCGGGTGGCGAAGGCCGCAGACGATGGCCGCGCCACGCCTCGTCGCGCACCGGGACGTAGCAGGCCGAATCCGTGATCTCGAGCACGCGTCGACTCGGGTGCAGCGGCGTCCCCAATCGAGCCGCGTGGTAGGTCGCAGCCAGCGCCACCGCGTCGAGTTCGAGCGCCGCGACGCGCGCCACGAACTCGTCATCGCCGACGAAGTCCCAGGGGTAGGCGTAGCCGGTGAGTTTCACCAGCGTGGAGACAGCGGCTCGTAGTCGGGCGCGACACTCTGCATGTACGCCGTGTCGTCACGCTTCGTGAGACCGCAGTCGAGGTACTGCTGATGCAGGCGCGCCAGGGCCTCCTCGTCGAGTTCGACGCCGAGTCCCGGTCCCGTGGGCACGGATACGGCACCGTCGACGAAGCTGAGTACTCCCGGCACGACGACGTCCTCGTCCTTCCACGGCCAGTGGGTGTCGAGGGCGTAGGTGAGGTTGGGCACGGTTGCGGCGAGGTGGGTCATCGCCGCGAGACTTATCCCGAGGTGTGAGTTCGAGTGCATGGAGAGCCCGAGATCGAAGGTGCGACAGATGCCGGCCAGGTCGACGCTGGCGCGCAAACCGCCCCAGTAGTGGTGGTCCGAAAGGATCACCCCGACCGCAAGACGCTCCACGGCGTCGGGGATGTCCTCGAAGCCGACCACGCACATGTTGGTCGCCAGGGGCATCTCGGCCTCGCGCGCGACCGCACTCATCCCGGCGCGAGTGGGCGTCGGATCCTCGAGATACTCGAGCACCCCGGCCAGGCGCGTGGCGACGCGAATCGAGGTCGCCACGCTCCACGCCGCGTTCGGGTCGAGCCGTAGGGGAACGTCGGGGAATGCCTCGCGCAACGCCAGTACGGTGTCGATCTCTTCGTCGGGCTCGAAGACACCGCCCTTCAATTTGATGGCGCCGAAGCCGTAGGTGTCGAGCATCCAGTGGGCCTGGGCCACGATGCCAGCGGGGTCGAGTGCTTCGCCGTAGGCGTCGGGGTGAGTGCCCGGATGGCCCGCCCACTTGTAGAAGAGGTAGGCGGAGTAGGGCACACGTTCGCGCACCACGCCGCCGAGCAGGTCACTGACCGGGCGGCCGAGGACCTTGCCCTGCAGGTCAAGGCAGGCGACCTCGAAACTGGCGAAGGTCCTCAGCGCCGTGCCCGCGGCGCTGATGTGGCCGGTCAACCCGTGGGTGTCGCTGCCCACTTGACCGCCCAGGACCCGCACGGTGAGTTCGCGCAGTCGGTGCGTGTGGAAGGGGTCGAGCCCCGTCATCGACTCACCGACTACGCGCAGGCGTTCGAGGTGGGCGCCGTCACCGTAGGACTCGCCCAGACCCACGAGACCGTCGTTGGTGTGCAGTTGAATGATCGAGCGCAGCGCGAAGGGTTCGTGAACGCCGACCGCATTCAGCAGGGGTGGGTCGCGAAACGCGACGGGCGTGATGGTGACGCGCTCGATTGTGGTCATGGTGACGTACTCCCTCAGGCCGAGGCCGCGGCTTACGCCCGTGAGCGTACGCTACTCTGACGCTCAGTGGGCATTTAGAACGTCCACCATTCCCTGTTCGTCAATTCGGAGGAATAGCGCCGTGTCTCCATCACTCGTTCAACGCGTACGCCACGGTGAGTACCTACGCGGCACCTTCCTCAATCTCGGCTCAGCGCTGGTGGCCGAGGTGTGCGCCCTCAGCGGATTCGACTGGCTCTTGGTCGACCTCGAGCACGGCGCCGGGGGTGAAGAGGGCCTGGCCGACCAGTTGCTGGCCGGCGCGGCCCACGGCGTCTCGGTCATCGCGCGCACCGAGTCGGCGGAGCGCATTCGGGTCGGTCACCTGCTCGACCTCGGGGTCGAGGGCGTCATGTTTCCCCGATTGGAGACGCCGGAGGAGGTTCGCGCCGCGTTAGCGCACCTCTGGTATCCGCCGCGCGGGGATCGTGGTATCGCCGGCTACAACCGGGCTCGCCGCTTCGGCGGCGACGGCCTCACGGGCGACGAAGTCAACGAGGGCATTTTGGCCGTCGTCCAAGTGGAGTCCGTCACGGCTCTCGAGAACCTCGACGAAATAGCCGCCCTCGACGGCGTCGACGCGCTCTTTATCGGTCCGGCCGACCTCTCGGCGGCACTCGGGGTGGCCGGTCAGCTGGAGCATCCAGTGTTCCAGGACGCCCTCGACAAGGTCGTCGCGGCGGCAACCAGGAACGACGTCGCGGCCGGCATCTTCGTGGGCGATCCCACCCAAGTCCCGACCTACCGCAACCGGGGATTTCGCTTCCTCTCCGTAGGTTCGGACTCGTCGTTACTACGTGGTGCGGCCCTCGAGGCGTTGCACCTTGACTAGGTAGCCTGCAAAACATGACCACTTCTCACCTCGACCCTCAGGCTGTTCACGAGCGCGTCGGCTTCGTTGGCATGGGTACCATGGGTGCCGCCATGGCGCTCAACCTCGCCAAAGCCGGTTTCGCCTTGACGGTCTGGAACCGCACTCCCGGGCGCGCGTCCCAGATTGTGGCCGCCGGTGCCGTCGAGGTCGCCACAGCGCAGGAACTGGCCGCCGCGTCCGACGTCGTCGTCATGTGTCTCACCGACTCGCCCCAGGTCGAGGCGGTGCTGTTCGGAGAGACGGGTCTGGCCAGCGGCCTCGCCCCGGGCTCGATTGTCGTCGACTGCACCACTCTCAGTCCGCTCAAGGCACGCGAGTTCGCGACGCGACTTCACACGCAAGGGGTGAGCGCCGTCGACGCGCCCGTGTCGGGCGGTTCCGAGGGCGCGCGGCACGCAACGCTCACCATCATGGTCGGCGGTTCGAACCAGGACGTCGCTCGAATCGATCCCGTTTTGCGAGCGATGGGCAAGTCCATCAACCATCTCGGTCCGGTCGGAGCGGGTCAGTGGGCCAAGGCCATCAACCAGGTCATTCTCTCGGGCGTCTACCTCGGGGTGGCGGAAGGAGTCACGCTCGCGTTGAAGGCGGACCTTGACGCCCAGAAGGTGGTCGATGCCTTGGTCGGCGGAGCCGCCGATTCGTGGGTGCTGAAGAACCGCGCCGGTCGAATGATCGAGAACGAGTATCCCCTGGGCTTCAAGATTGCACTGCACCGCAAGGATCTCGCCATCGGTCTCGAGCTCGCTCGCAGCGTCGGGGCGCAGTTGCCGGTGACGACGCTGGCCGCGGGCTACGAGGACGCGTTGATTGAAGAAGGTCACGGCGACGACGACAACTCGGCGTTGGCCCGCACGATTCGTCGACTCTCGGGCCTTGAGGGTTAGCGTCAGATTGACGAGGCCACGGCGCCAGGTTTTCGATCAGGGTTAGAACCGGCCCGCTTTCACTAGGGATGCGGAATGGCGTCACTCGGAAACGAGTGACGCTTTGTGGGTTGCGAGAACCTTGTCGAGGGTCGCGGGACTGAGCGCGCGGTGGGGGAGATCAGAAGCGGCGGGCCGCATACCGGCGATTAAGAGGTCGAGGTGGCGTCGCCACGCGTCCGGAGCGACGGGAAGCGTCGCTTCGAGGACGCCGAGCAAGGAAAACATTGCGAGCGACAGGTCGGTGTTGGTGAGGTCGTGGCGAATCAGGTCGTGCTTCTTCGCGTCGACGAGAAGTCGGGCGATGAGTTGACGGGCGGTCTTCACCATCTCGTGGTCGGTATTCCAAAGTCGCCGCAGGTATCCCGCGTGCTCGGCTTGATAGGCGCTGGACGCCTCCAAGAACCTTTCGAGTCCAGTGCCTCCCGGTGACTTCAAGGCGTCGCGGGCCATCTGAATGGTGGTGTCGAGGATTTCACGCACGAGCGCGTCGACGAGCGCTTCCTTGGTGGGAAAGCGCCGGTAGAGCGTACCGACACCGACTCCGGCGACCCGCGCTATCTCGGTGACACTGGCGTCCAGGCCCTGTTCGTTAAAGACCAGCACGGCCGCGGTGAGAAGTTGCTGGCGGTGTTGTTCCGCGTCCTTGCGTAAGGGTCTCTGAGCGTGGGTGGCGAGGGTCACGGAGGTCACTCGGATTCGTCGCCGACGAGCGTGCCACCGGCGACCATGCCGAGCTCGGCGTGCGGCAACGTGGCCTCGGTCACCGAGGTGGGCGGGCGCAGCCTTCCGGGAACGAAGAAGGCCGCGATCGTCGCGGCGACGGCGGCGACGGTTAACAGCGCAAAGCCGTGGGTGTAACCCGACTCACGCGGAAACGAACCGGCGCGCATGCCCGAGGTCACGATGCTGCTCATGACCGCTGCGCCAATCGAACCGCCAATGGTACGGACGTTGGCGTTCATGCCGCTCGCGACGCCCGTCTGCTCGGGCGGAACGGCCACCACGACGAGGGCCGACATCGACGCGAAGGCCAGACCGAAACCGACGCCTTCGACAACCATCGCGAGAAGAATCTGCCACTGAGCGGCGTGAGCGAAGGTGAGGAGCGCGAACGTGATGATCCCGACCAGTAGTCCGGTGATGAGCACGGACTTACTGCCAAAGCGCTTCGAGAGGGGTCCGGAGAGCATGCCAAAGATGAACATGAACACGCTTGCCGGCAAAAGGATCAGTCCCGAGTGGGTGATACTCACGCCGAAGCCGTAGCCGGCTGAAGTTGGGGTCTGCAGGAACTCGGGCAGGAACGCGAAGACGGCGTACATCCCGACGCCGAGCAGCAGCGCCACCAGGTTCGTCGTCCACACGGCGGGAATCCTCATCATCTTCATGTCGATCAAGGGGTGCGCGGATCGTGATTCGACGACGACCCATACGACGGCGACGACGACCGCGACGATCAAGAGACCAATGACGCTCGTTGAGCCCCAGCCCCACGTCGGTGCCTCGCTGATGCCGAGGATCAGGGCCACGAGCCACGCCGAGAGCAAGACGACGCCCGCCCAACTGATCTTTCCGAGGGTGCGAACCTGCGACTCGGGAATGACGAGATGCGCGGCGATCACGGTCAGAGCCATCACGATCATCGGAATCCAGAACAGCCAGTGGTAGTCGAGCGCGTCCACGATCGGTCCCGCCAGGACGATGCCGAGTCCGGCGCCCGCCGCGGCTAACGCCGCGATGACGCCGATCGCGCCCATCACCTTTTCCTTCGGGAACTCGTCACGGATGAGCCCGAAGGACAGGGGAAGGACCCCACCACCGACGCCCTGGATGACGCGAGCCACGATCATCAGCGTGATGGAGCTCGCGACCGCAGCCAAGAGCGATCCGAGCGTGAGCGCCACCAACGTCACGACGAGCAGTCGCTCCTTACCGTGCATGTCGCCGAGTCGGCCCATGATGGGAGTGAAGATGGCCGCCGACAATAGGTAGGCGGTGAGGACCCACGTGACGGAATTCTGCGAGGTGTGCAGTCCAGCTTCGATCGTGGGGAGTACGGGTATGACCAGTGACTGCAACAAGGCGTAGCCCCCGACCGCGAGGGCCAATACGGCGTACGTTGCCTGATACGGCCTCCGCGACCTCTCTACCGGCATTGCTCGCCCCTGATGTCTAAGCGGAGTGTTCACTCCGTATCGTAGACACTCTACAGTCAAGCGGAGAAGACGCTCCGCTTAGAATCCACCGGTATTTTGAATCGTCGCGCGCGAGTGTTCTCTCGAACCCAATCTGGTGAGTGCTCCAAGTGCAATAAGCGCCGGACGATTGTTGTCGCGATCGTCGCCGGAGAACTCGGCGACAACGCGGTCCCCCCATGGCATTCCAAGAAACTCGTGCGGGGGAGTGCGCAATCGTGCGCGGAGACGAGTGATTCGTCCGATATGACGATGCTCGGAATTCGTGACATTTGACCCTAGCGGGCCACGGTGTGCTCGCCCACTATGAAGACGTGTGGTTGCGTTGAAGTCGATACGCGGAGGTGGAAATGGTGATCACGAGACAATTGAATCGCCAATGGCACGAGCAGCACCAAATGGGCGCCCGAGCCGATATTGATGAGCGCGTTCGGTGGCACCTTGAACATGCCGAAGTCTGCGGATGTCGCCCAATACCACTCGGGGTGCTCGGAGAGATCGAGCGGCGAGGCTTCTGCGCAACGAAGTGAGACGTGTCAGCTCGATGACACGTCTCGACTGCGAGCGCTCGCGGACAGCCTTGAAGAATTCAGTGGTGCGCCAGATTGAATTGACATTCGCTGCGTGTCGTGAACAGTTGATTCTCAACCGTCAGGGAACTAAGACGATCTTGCCGTGCGAGTGACCGCCCGCGAGTTGCCGGTGCGCTGCAGCGGCCTCGACCAGCGGGTACGTCGCCTCGATGAACACTCGCAGGGAACCTGCCTCGACTCGTCGAATCAGCTCCAGTCTCGCCGCCGAGCGGATTTCTTTGCCCGGGTCAGCTCCGGGACCGCCGCCAAGTGCTTGTATGCCGTTGGCCTTACTTCGGGCAGAAGAGACAATCGTCGCGATCCGTTCGCGGTTCGCGACGAGGGCCACGGAAACGTCGACCGCTTCGTCGGTGCCGACCAGATCGATAGCGGCCGTGACGCCCTCGGGCGCGAGGGCGCGAATTCGCTCGAGCAGTCCATCGCCATAGACGACCGGCTCTACTCCGAGACCGCGAAGTCGCTCCTGCTCGTTCTCACTCGCGGTTCCGATCACTCGGGCGCCGTCGGCTACCGCGAGTTGCACGGCCATCAGGCCCACGCCTCCGGCCGCCCCGTGCACCAACAAAGTGTCCCCGGCGCTCGTCCCGGACGCTCGCAGTGCGTGGATCGCCGTGACGCCCGTCAGCATCAATCCGCTCGCCTCTTCGAAGGACATCGTCGAGGGCTTTGGCAACACGCTGCTCGGCGGCGCAAGAAGACCGGTGGCGTAGGCCCCGGACGCGCCATAAACAATGACTTCATCTCCCACGGCGATTGGCCCGCCGGGACCTTCGAGTTCGCCACCAATCTTTGCGACGACCCCCGCAGCCTCTAAGCCGAGTGACATCGGAAGTTTGGATGGATCGTCACCATACGTGCCGCTGTAGAGCTTGTAGTCGACGGGATTGGTCCCCGCCGCGCGAACCTCGATCAGTACCTCGTCGGGACCGGGATCGTTGAGATTCGATTCGACGACTGAGAGGACTTCAGGTCCGCCGTAGGCGGTCGCGACGACCGAAGATATCTTCACTCGGTGAAGGTTATAGGGGCAACGCGTCAGGCGTTACGGGAGCGGTACGCAGTGGCGACCTCGCACGGCACCGTGGCGTCATCGTGTGGTGAAGGTGATAGGCCTTCATACGGTACGACGAAATTGAGTGGTATTTCAAGGAGAGGTGGCGACCATGGCGAAGCAGCGCATCTGTGTGACGGGAGCGAGTGGGAAGGCGGGGCGTTCGGTGGTGCGAGATCTGCTCGAACACGGCTACGACGTCGTCGCCACCGACGTTGCATCGTCGAAAGTAGACGTGGAGCACGGTGCCGTCCGGGCGGACCTCACCGATTATGGTCAAGCGATCCAAGTGCTGAAGGACGTCGACGCAGTCGTTCACCTCGCCAATATTCCCGCACCCGGCATCTACACTCCGGCGGTCACGTTCAATACGAATATGGCCATGAACTTCAACGTCTTTCATGCCGCCGCCAGTTGTGGTCTCAGCCGTGTGGTGTGGGCTTCAAGTGAGACGACGCTCGGCCTGCCGTTCACTGCAACCAACGGACTACCACCGCGGTACGCGCCGGTGGACGAAGATCACTACCCGGTACCGACCTCGACGTACGCACTGTCGAAGGTCGCGAGCGAGACGATCGCCCATCACATCTCGCAGTGGTCGGGGACGCCGTTCGTAGCGCTTCGCTTCTCCAACATCATGGATCCCGACGACTACCAAGCGTTCCCCTCGATGTGGGCGGATCCACACTCGCGCAAGTGGAACCTGTGGGGCTACGTCGACGGTCGCGACGTCGCGAGCGCCTGCCGCCTATCCCTGACGGCGCCCTCGGAGGCGCTCGCGGGAAGCCCGGGATTGATCATTGCGGCGGCGGACACCGTCATGAACCGCCCGTCGGCGGCGCTCTTTGGCGAGGTGTTCCCTGGTGTGCCGCTCACTCGCGACATCGGGGAGTTCGAGACGTTGCTCGCCATCGACCGCGCCCGCGAGGTCATCGGCTACGAACCCCGTCACTCTTGGCGAGATCACATTTCCGAGTCCTGACTGCAGCCGCTGTGACGTCACCGGCTCTAGTCCCTCGACGCGGTCGATCGATCCCTGGCCATCTTCGAGCGACAAGTGACATTTGACTGACTTCGTGGGATCGCTCGCGGCCTAGTTGGGACCGCACTCTTCTCTGACCGGAGCAATATTCTTCAACGAAGGTCCGTTGACGCCGACGAAGATTCGAGCGGTCGCGGGACGTTGATCGCCCGCAACCATGAGGTCGGCAGAGGTCGCGACGTCCTCGAGCGACATCTGGAGGAAGCGAATAGTCGTCGACGTCACCACGCCAAAGGCCGCCGCGTCCACGCCGTCGAACGGTGGCAGGTGGTGGGCCGTCTGAAGCTCGAGGAACCACTTGTTGGACTGGTGAATGCCGTCGTAGAGCTGTACGCCAAAGCGCATGGGATTGCACTGGTCGGCGAGGCTTTGGACCACCAACAGGTCCGGTCGGCTGGCTTCGGTGGCGTAGGACTGGAACGTGTCCTCAGCCCCCGACAGGATGATCACCGCCCGGTAGGCGATTCCCGAGCGCAGGTTCGCGTAGTTCACGCCTTGGGGATCGTCGCCGTGGTCGTAGGCCAACATCCCTACCACCTCCGCGCCGTCCGAGTGACCGGCGAGGGCGATTTCCGACGGTTCGACCAGACCGCTGACGATGGGACAGCCGGTGGTCTCGTTGGCCGAGGCCTGGAGCACGGACCTGGTGACAAAGGTGAGGTCCCCGGCTTCATTGGGGAGATCGCCTTCGGTATTCGCGCCGCGTTGTGACGCCACTTCTGAAGCGCTCTCGTCGGGAAAGAACGGCGCCACGACGACGAATCCCGCTCGCACCCACGCGTCCAACAGCGCGGCGTACGTGTCGGGCGTCACGTCGTAGCCGTGGGCGAAGACGACCATCGGATATCCACCGGTTCGCGGGGACGGAGGAGCTCCGTCCGATTCGGCCGGCTGATCGGGTTGGCGTTGTATCGGATACCTGACTTCAGTCACCAACCGCCGACCGCCGGGAATGATTCGGTACGGCGTCGTGGAATAGTTCAGCGCGGAGCGCGAATGATCAACGAATGTGCAGCGGGCGATTCCGACCCCGTACAGTGCTGTCGGCGTGGACAGATGTCGGTGGCTCGATTCTGCCCCGAGCGGGGCGGCCGTAGAGGTCGTCAATACAAATGTCGATGCGATGAGAAGCGCGAAGCGCGTGGCGAGTGCACCGCGACGGGGCTTCGATAATCGATTGTTCCAGCTCACATTCATCGAGTCCGGCCCTCAGTTTTCACTTGATTCGGCGCGGTACGAACCGCCTACGGAAGGATAATCACTCGGAATCCTGGGCCTCATCCATAGCGTTCAACTTCTCTGACGAAGGCGTTCACTCTGTGAACTGGCCTGGAGTACGGCCATTCACGCCCGCACCGCCGCGCGCCAAATGGCGCTGGCTCGATTCACTGGAATCGACGACGATTCAGGATAGGTACCAGCGTGATTGATCTAATTCGTCGCCTCGTACGTACTATCTGTTGATGAGAAGGCAAGGACATTACGGGGATGGAGCTTCGGACGAGGCTCTTCTTTCGGGCGTCGCGCTCGGTGACGAGCGCGCCGTGCTCATCTTTGTCCGGCGCTATCAGCGACGCCTGTTCGGTTTGGCGTTGGGTATTGTCGGTGACTCGGGCATGGCCGAAGACGTCGCTCAAGAAGCGTTCATACGAATACTGCGTCACGCCGCCGTCTACGACGTGCGCCGCGGATCGGTCGCGACCTGGACTCTCACGATCACTCGCAACCTCGCCATCGACGCGCTGCGGGTCCGGCGACCAATTCCCACGGCTCCGGAGGACCGCGCATTCCTCGACCTGATCAGCAGTGAACGTTTGCCGGACGACGCCGCCGCGATGTCAGAATCCGTGGCCCAGGCGCGTTCCGCTCTCGCCGCTCTTCCCATGGATCAACGACGAGCGATCGTCCTCGCCGTGATGTACGGCAGAACCGTCGCCGAGGTCGCGACACTCGAGTCCATACCGCTCGGTACGGCGAAAAGTCGAATTCGATTGGGACTGGCCAAGCTTCGCGAAGCCGCGACCGTGATGGAGATCCCGTGAGCCACGTCCCCGAGAGATCAAAAGAGTGTGAGGCACTGAGCGACGACCTGATCGAATTCGCTCTAGGAACCCTTTCGGGTCGAAGCCGATCTCTGGTTCTCGACCACCTGGAAACGTGCGCGCACTGCAACGCCGAATCCGAATCGCTGGCCGACGTCGCCGACACGATGTTGTGGCTCGCTCCCGATGCCGAACCGCCCTTGGGATTCGAGACGCGTGTGATTGAGAGGTTCCGAGGCAGTGAGGCGCAGCGTCGAATCGTTCGACGCCGACGGGCGAGCGTGTTCGCCGTGGCCGCGATGCTGGTTGCGGTGCTCGGCGTCGGCGTTGGTGCGGTGGTGACGAGCCACGATGGCGCGAATTTGCCTTCGGCAACGGTGCGGCCCTCGACCGGTCGCCTGATGTCGGGCGGACAGGTGCTGGGCGAGGTCACCATCTCTTCCGGCAGTCCCTCGTGGATGATCATGGACGTCGATACTGGGAAGGTGTCGGGCGTCGTGTGGTGCGAAGTTACTTTCGCCAACGGCCGATCAGAGACCGTCGGGAAGTTCACAATCTCTCACGGCTACGGATCATGGATCGCGCCCATTAAGGCGTCGGGAAGCGACGTCCGTTCTGCGCGAATAGTAAAGGCGAACGGCGCAGTCGTCGCTCAGGCCACGTTCACGACGTAGCCGAAATGAGAGACGAATAGATCGATGAAGAAAGTGCTCGTCATGAAAGTCCGTAGGTGACCGAAGGATGAGAAGGAGTAGTTGGGACCGAGTGATCCGTTCGAGCGTTTCGACCGTAGTACTGATCAAGATTGAAGAGTTTGGTTTGTTGCATCAAATCGCCGCATCGCATTCTGCACTTCGTTCATAACCGACCGCTATACGACATCCGAATTCACGAGGAGACCTACGACATGACTCAGACACGAAGCGACATGAAATCCCACGGGAGCCTAAAGACGCGCATCGCCGTGGCGTTCCTCGTCGCAGGGGGACTCGCCCCCTCATTCGGCGTGACCGGCGCGTCGGCTGCGTTGCACAGTCACGCGACGAGTTCCGTCATCTCGACTTTCAAGAGCGCCAAACTGGGCACCATCTTGGTTGACGGCAAGACGCTTTACACCCTGAAGCCGAACGCGACGGCCTGCACCGCCGCGTGCCACAAAATTTGGATCCCGGTCCTCTTGCCGACTGGCGTGACCAAGGCCACGGCCGGTACCGGCGTTAGCGCCGCCAAGCTCGGGACACTGAAGATCGCCGGTGGTCTTCAAGTGACTTACGGGGGCAAGGCCCTCTTCTGGTTCTTCCAGGACAAGTCACTCGGCCAGGTGAAGGGCAACGTCACCGACACGTGGGGCAAGTGGGTCGACGTGGTGCTGGTGAAGCCCGCGGGCAAGTCGACCACGACGACAACCGTCAGTGGTGGCGGCGGCGGAGTTGGGTTCTAGCGCGTAGACAGTGATCGAGGAGGCCACCATGACGTCCGTCATCATCTCGCCGAATGGTTCAACCGAGGTTGCCACCACTTCCGAGGTCGTAGCTGAGTCATTGGCGCGCCAAGAATCGAACGCGCCGCGGCGTGCGCTTTCGTCGCGGGTCTATCTTCCCGCGCTCTCCATCGTCGCGGTGGCGGTGATACTCATTGCCATTGGTGTGACCAGCCGGTGGGGGGGAACCAGTTTCGCCGCGTCGATGACGAACCTGCGGGTGATCATCGTTGGACCAGTGACCGTGGGCATCCTCTTTCTGTTTCTCGTGGTGGAACGTGTACGACCGGCGCAACGCCGCCGGTTCTTCGCTCGCGGGTATCGACAGGACGTCTTGTACACGGTGTTGAACGCGACGCTGGTCGTTCCCTTAGTGGTGGCGCTCTCGTTATCCTTCGCCGAGGTCGTCAGTAAATCGTTGCCGTGGGTCATCGTGCCGCATTACGAATTCTTGCCGCGCTGGCTCGTGATTGGGTTCATCTTTGTGGCCATGGACGCGTGCAATTGGAGTGCGCATTTGGCCAATCACAAGGTGCGGATGCTCTGGCGGTTCCACGAGCTGCACCACTCACAAGAGGACATGAGCGTGCTGACGGTCTTTCGCACGCATCCCCTGATTCACGTGTCGTACCTCATCACGCTGATACCGGGAATCATCTTGATTGCGAATGGAGCCGTGACCACGACGCTCCTCGTCGTCTACGCCGCCGTCGTGGCGTTCGAACATTCGAATACGAACCTGAGCTTCGGTCCACTCAACCGTGTCTTTTGCAGCCCGAACTATCACCGCATCCACCACCGCGTCGAGGGTCGCCAGGACGTGAACCTCGGTTTCGCCCTCACTTTCTGGGATCAACTTTCGGGGCGAGCGGTGTTCCCGACGAAAGAGACGATTCGAATTGACACCGGTCTACCGGGTCGCCCCCTCGCGGTTGAACAGAGCGCGCCTCGCGCTCGGCATTTCTCGGTGCTCGCCGCTCAACTCCTGGGACCGTTTCGACCGCTCAACGAGCGTAACGAAACCACTCAGGACCCCTCGGAGTTCCTCAGTCCCCGCGACATCGTGCTCACCGACGATGGTCGAATGAGGAGTGGCGCTTCTGGCCTCTTCGACGAGACCACCTTCGGGCGCGCGACTCAGTGACGTCAGTGCCGCCGACCGACGTCGCCAAGCGGCGCGTTCGAGCACTCTTGACGATGACCTTCACGACCCGTCCCGGTGCCCGCGCCAGCGACCTGGCGCTGGCTGGCGTGCGGATCGCACTCGCGTGGATCTTCATCTACTACGGCGCGGGCAAACTCTTCGGAGCGTTCAATGGACCGGGACTTCATAACACCGCCCTATTCTTTTCGAACACCGCGCACTTGCACCCCGGCGGATTCTTCGCCGTCCTCGGCGGCGTCATCGAATTTGGTGGAGCGATCGCCATGGCCCTGGGCCTCGGTTCGCGTCTGGCCGGACTGGCGCTGTTCGGGGACCAGGTGATGGCGATGATCACGGTCACGTGGGTGAACGGAATCAACTCGGAGTCGCTGACGCCGGGTTATGAGTTCAACCTCGCCCTCGCCGTCATGGCCCTCGTCATTGTCTTTCTCGGTCCGGGACGAGTCAGCATCGACGCCTTGATCGAGCGCCGTCTCGAACGTTCGGGTCTGATCGGTCCGTGACCATGGGCGATGGACCGCGACCCCTCGGTCACGGACACGACGTGGTCGAGGTCGAGCGGCTTCAACCAAATGGCGACACGCGCGCACCGCGACTGTCGTCTCGATCCGTGTTCGTGATACGCATCTCGGCCAATCTCGTCGCGGCAGTCGGAGCGGCGTTGTTCGCGCGCGCGGGCCTCGAGTACTACTGGCACACGCACTCTCTGATCGGGGGCGCCTTCTTCGCCGAAGAAATGTGGATCGTCATCGCGTATCTGGTTCGGCGTCCGGCGCGCGTGGTGAGCCAGCGACCGCTCGACTGGCTCCTCGCCTTCGGCGGCACCTTCGGCGGGGTCCTCCTGCGTCCGAACGGGGCGCATCCGCATTGGGGTGTCCTCGCCGGATTCGACCTTCAAACGATCGGTCTCGTAATCTGCGTGGCGTCCTTCATCGCACTGGGCCGCTCCTTCGGCTTCGCCGCCGCCGACCGGGGTCTGGTCGATCGGGGGCCGTATTCCTTGGTTCGCCATCCGATCTACGCCTCCTATTTCTTCCTTCAGATCGGCTATCTCTTGCAGAGTCTTTCGCTGCGCAACGCGCTCGTCGTCGCGTTCATCTGCAGCTGCAACATCGGCCGGGCGTTCGTCGAGGAGCGACTGCTCGTTTCCAGCAATCGCTACGACGGGTACCGTTCGCACGTTCGATGGCGGCTATGGCCCGGAGTGTGGTGATCCCAGGCTTCGCTGCGTGAGCTCGCGACACTCGATCACCAACCGGGAGCAGTCAAGGTACTTGCCGGACGCCGCCAACGGTACGAGGTTCTGAACGGACGCGGCGCACGTGGTGACGATGAATCGAGTGCTTAAGCCGTCACCTTCATTTCGTACCACCAACCACCGTTGAGGTCGATGCGATTCCCATTCGCCAGGCCCGGTGCGGTGTCACCAACGTAGGTGTAGAGCGGATGACCGTTGTAAGTGACCTGGGTCGCACCATCTGAGCGTTTCAAGGTGGCAAAGGACCCGACGATGCCGGTGCTGGGCGCCAACGTTCCGACGACGGGGGGCCAGTACGCCGCGCAAGTCCCGTAACAGTGCGACGCGGTCGGCGAATCGGGCGCAAACCAGTATAGCGTGTCGCCACGAGCGTCGGTCAGGACGGGGACACCGTGAATGTCCGCGACCTTCAAGGCTACGTTCGCCGCTCCGGTACGCGCCGACGCCGCATCCGCGTTGGACAGTGATGTCGCGAGTGAGAGCGCGGCCAAGAACGCCAGTACTCCGGTTACCCATCTGCCCGCGAGCAACGGCACTCGTTGACTCACGATCTGGTAGCGAGACGGCCACCGCGATGCTCGAAGATGGTTTCAGTTCGGTCGCAACGCGAACCCGGCGAGCGCGACGAATCCGACGATTTCAATGGTGCCCGTGACGAGGCCCGCGGTCGTGCGCACTTCTCGAAATCCGAAGAGTCCCAGGCGTAACGACCAGAGATAACCGGCGAGGGTCGACATCAGAAATCCTGAGCCGGCCGCGGCGATTCGTCGACTCATTGTCACGTTGAGCGACACCGCGATTGCCAAGGCGCTTATCACTTGTAACAGGAACAACCAA
>Ga0302282_1000196_pt1 | contig 46484 bp, 39 predicted proteins | sample III_Fen_E1_3_FD_198763 | JGI IMG/M metagenome (GOLD analysis project Ga0302282, IMG submission 198763) | Peat permafrost microbial communities from Stordalen Mire near Abisko, Sweden - III_Fen_E1_3 | ecosystem: Environmental > Terrestrial > Soil > Wetlands > Permafrost | place: Sweden: Abisko... | reverse complement strand
CCGCCTGAAGTTCACCAAACACTGGTGCTTGAAGTGTCCACTTGAAAACAAGTGGACACTTCGTTGTATCTGCAAGAGTCTGCCACACTGCCAGCCACGACGCCAGATGGGAACTTCGGACGCTTACATTGATTTGTCATTGGATTGTTATTTATCCGAACCGGCCCTAATAAACAGGCTTTGCGATTGGATCGTAGGGCTGGCCGAACTTGTTGTCATGTTCTCCGCCTGGGTTGAGAGGCATAGGGATCGTCACATCGCCAAGGTCAGTATTCGCTGAGCCGACATGAATTCTACGGGTCAACTCATTGAGAGCCGGCTGCATTGCGCCTTCCACCCAGAAATGCAGTTCGTACTCTCCCGGCGGGACATTATGCAACAGAACTGCGCCGTCCGAGGCGGCGATGATATATAGCGGAGTTGAGAGCGACAGTACGACGGCGCTCATCTCCGGGTGAATGTTACAGAAGATATAAGAGATTCCCTCGCGGGATAATATTGTCTCCTTGGTGCTTCCAGCCTCGTACAAACCGAGATCAAAGCGCTTTCCATCGAAGAGGGAAAAGACGTTATGGAAAAATGGATCGGCGTTGGGAAACAGCACGGCGCTGCCGACCGGCACAACGAGGATGTGTGGAATGAACATACGGTTTTTTTGCAGAAGAACATACCGTTCCCGCTGCGGAAAGGGTAGGGTGCGTCCGTCAACCGGTTTAAGCCAAACTACAGCGGTGGCAAGGTGTGGAGTGCGGCTGTCATGCGGCGAGGAGAAGGTTATTGGGATAAGTCGGAGGCGAACGTTGACGCCTTGCTCTTCGGCTCGCGCATCCATCTGCCATGGCAGGCAGGCAAAAGCGGCTATGTATGCTGCGCGCATCCAATGAGAGTTGAGCATAGACCCCTCAGAATTTGTAGGCTGCCGCCAGACCAAAGATATAGGCGGGGGATGTGGGTGCGTTCACTGGCGAGCTTTGCAGATGGCGGTACTCGAGCGAGAGGAGAAGGTACGCGCTTGGTCCGTAAATGACATTGGAATAAAAGGTGCGATTGCGAGCCAGATTTTGATACAAGCCTGGCGTCGGACCAGCGTACGGACGAAGCTCCCCCGCGAATACATTATCGATGCCATAGGCGATATTCCATTCGAACCTTTCTGAGATTCGCTGCTTCATTTGTGTCCAGCCTCCAATGTCGTCGAGCGGCTGAACGTAAGTGGTTTGCAAGTCCGGGTCCAAGGCGTAAACATAATCCTTGAAGGCGCCGCCACCGAGTCCTCCAAGTGCCAATCCGCGATAGGCATATCCACTCCATTGCCAGTGAGCAGGCAAAGGAAGACGATAGTCGAGCGTTGCGGCCCAGGCATCGAACGATCTGCCGTAAGGTGTTTGGTGCGGACTGAAGTAGCCGCCGATGCCGAACTCTTCGGGGTGTCGGGTATCTATTCCCAACAACGCAATGCGCGCCTGAGTACCGGGCCAGCGGCTGCTTTCGGAGGCGCTCGGCGCGCTCTGCGATTGCGTTGTCGTGCTCACATAATTCTGCGGAGGGTCAGCGACGTCGATCAGGGCGGTTTGCAGCCGCAGTTGATAAGTCGGGGTGAACTTGACGTCATGCTGAATGCCGAATTGCGGATTCCAACTCCAGAGATTGCCAGACCAGGCAAGAGCAGGCAGAGCGACTGCGGTCAACGAAGATGGCTCGTTCGGGCTTATGATCGGTCTGTCCAATGCGAAGAATATCTGGGTCGTGTGCCAGTTGAGCGCGGCGTGCGCGGTGCGAAGGCGCGCAAGGCCGGCAGTATTGTTATAAGTTCCGGATGCCGTTGTACCGTTGAAATCGACCCTCAGATCGGCTGAGCTAAGTGCGCCAAACAGGTGAGGTCCACGAGCGTCTATGCCGAGGATTGTTTGGCGAAGCGAGGCGCCGGTGCTTCCATGGCCGGGAAGAGCAATGGAGGGCGTGACAGACGTATCCACTGTGCTTGAATTGCTGAAGGTGCTGAAGAGGATGAGTCCGCTGATCTTTACCGGATACTTCGATTCGCTTTCGATCTTGGATTGTTCGTGCGTCGCGATTTCAGCCTGCTGCACAGCCTGGCGTTCGCTGAGGTCTTCCAAGGTTTGGGCCGGCAGTTTGTTTTGAGATGACTGATCGGGCGTTGCGGAGTCGCTGTTGCCGGGCCTCACGGTGGAATCCTGCTGGCCGGCAATCTGCTCCTTCAAGGCTTCCAGTTCACGGCGTAAATCGACAAGCTGCTTTTGCGATGCCGCCACTTGCTCCTCTGTGAGCTTGATCGCCTCCGAGAGCCGATCAAGCTGTTGAGCCACAGTCTCCGCAGTGGCGCTCTGAGCGTTTGCGCGAACGCCAATTGCAAGCTGCAACACCGCGATCACGCACAGCAAAGATATCTGTTGATTTCTTTGCGTCCAATTTCTCATTCGGTCGTCTCCCTACTCTCCAAGGAGTTATTCTCAGATGGCTCAACGATTGATCCGCGCAGAATACTCATGCGGAAGATCGTTTCCCCAGGCCGGCTGCTGACGAGTGCTGCAGCTCCACCGTGTTCCGCCGCAATGGAATTGACCAGTGTGAGACCAAGGCCGGTACCCTTCTGTTTTCCCTCACTCACGAAGGGTTCAAAAAGGCTGTAGCGAATGCTATCGGAGACTCCGATGCCGTCGTCGATTACCAATAACGTAATACTTTCTCCCGTATATTCGAGAATTGCTTTGACTTGATGCGATTCTTCCGAAGCCTTGCACGATTGACATGCGTTCAATAGCAAATTGTAAATCGCTCGCTCGATCTGTCGACCGTCGATGATTGCCGCTGTGTCGACCGGATCGCCGTACTCGGCTGAAAGTGCAATGCCGTTGGCGTCTGGATGAGCGCGTACCAGCGCCATCGCACGTTCCAGCAGAGCGGCGACAAGCTCATGCGAGCGGCGTTTCGCATTTCCCGTTCTGCTGAAGACCAGCATGGAGTCCAATAAGTCGGTGGTGCCATCGACCGCAATGCGAATCTCTGAAAGGATTTCGCCGCGTTCTTCCGAAGATAGTTTTCTAGTTGCCAAAAACTCCGAGTTGGCAAAGACAGTGGCAAGATAATGGCGGATATCGTGCGAGGCGGAGCTTGCCATCCGACCTATGGTGGCGAGCCGCTCAGCCTCCAGAAGAGCGTTGTTCGTCTCGCGGATTTTGTCGCGCATGCCGGCAAAGGCTACGCTGAGTTCGCGCACTTCCAGAGTTCCACTGCGCGGCAACGTATGTGCGGCATCTCCCGTTCCAAAGGCCTTTACTCCTTCTGCCAGAAGTTCGAGCGGACGAGTGACGGCGCGAGAAAGCGTGAGCATCAGCACAGTACCGGCGACGATTGCCAGCAGTCCCGCGATGACCACCAGCCTGTTGATCTGTCTCATGGCAAGCTCGGCCTGGTCGAAGGATTTCAGAACCAGTAGATGCAATGGAGCCGAAGAGCCTTGGGACAATTCCTCATCTGTGGTGAGAAAGTGTTCTCCGCCAAGACTCGCTTCATCGATTGCCGAAGAGCGATCGGGCGGTTTCCGATGCTCTGCAATCCTGGCAAGTGAGCTTTGAAGCGAGGGCGAGAGTGTGCTGACAAGAACATGATTGCCGCTGAGAAAGGCCGTCTGCACGGAGGAGGCGTGACTGATCTGCCGCATAAATCCGCTGTCGATCTCGTCGCCGCTGATGACATAGCCGAGCAGTGTTCCGGTACGTTCATCGCCAAAGTAGAGAGGACGGACCGAGTACACAAAAAGCCTGGATGCGCTGAGAAGATAATGCCGTTCCGGAAGTCCGATGACGCCGGCTATATCGCCGCGCAAGGCAGCCGATACCGGCATTCCGTGCGTATAGGCGGCAACGATTTTCCCGTCCCGGTTGGCCAGAGCGAATAGATCGTTTCCGCTCACTTGCCAAAACTGCACCGAGGCATCGGCAATGGTGCGCTCGTCGTTTGTCGTCATCAGCGCCTTGAGGCTGGGAAGATTCGCCAGCAGAGCATTCTCATGCCGCAGCACATCGAGCTGCTGGGCCTCGATGTTTTGAAAGGTATCGACAGAGTGCGTCAGGTCGGCCGAAAGGTTCTCAACAATTTGCGAGCGCAGGCGGCCGCGCACAATCAACAGGCTCGATGCAGTTACAATCGCAATGACAAAGACCATCGGAGCAATCAGCATCACCCGGGTTCGTGTACCTTTGCCCGTGCTCATGGCTTGTCGCTTGTCCTTTATGGAATGAATTTATAACCGGCCCCATAGATTGTCAGCAGATGGCGCGGGTTCACGGGATCGGCCTCCAGCTTTTGCCGCAGCTTCATCACCTGATTGTCCACGGTTCGCGTGGTCGGATAGAAGTTATAGCCCCAAACTTCGTTGAGCAACTCTTCCCGGCTCAACACACGCTCCGCGTGCTCGGTAAAAAAACGCAGCAATTTGAATTCATGCGCGGTCAGTACCACTGGCTTGGCGCTTTGCAACGCAGTCATTTTGAGAAAATCGATCTCGCAATCGCCGAATCTGCAAATCTCCGCGGCGGCCGGCTTGCGGCGGCGTCGAATCGCGGCCTGCACACGCGCCATCAATTCGCGCGGGCTGAATGGCTTGGTCACATAATCATCCGCGCCGAGTTCCAGCAGAAGCACTTTGTCGACAACCTCAGCGACCGCGCTGAGAACGATAACAGGGGTGTCGCTAGCCGTGCTCTTGATTCGCTTGCACACATCGCGTCCGGAGAGTTGCGGCAGAATCAGGTCCAGCACCACCGCCACCGGGCGGCAAGTGAGGAAGGTCTCGACACCTTCTTTTCCGTCGCCAGCAACAACAACCTGGTATCTCTCGTCATGAAAGATACGGGTAAGAACCTTCTGCATACGTGGATCATCTTCGACGATCAGGACAGTGCCCATCTCCGCCGAAACTGTTGTCTCCATGCTTTGCGCCGCCTTCGAATTCACTTTCCCAGTCATCTTCTAATTCTGGACCAATTGCAAGTCCAATCGACACTTCCAATGAGAAATGACATTTAAATGACAATTGCATGGCCGCATGGCTGTTTGTAGCGAAGGCTTCCTACCCACGCATTCGCATGATTGCCTGCCAAATATCTTGCTGTTCATATGGATTAGTTTTTCTTGGAAACGGATTCAGAAAGATTATTTCTGCGGCAACTGGCAGTATCCCGTTGCCGCAGAAACAGAAAATCAATATATCGGGTAAGCGCGGATTACAGACTCATGCTGTTCAGTTGGCCTTCTGAGACGTTATTGTCCCAAATAGCGGCTCACTGTCAGCTCGGTGAAGTTGTTTGCGAGCCCGACCACAACAATATTGTTATTGGATGGCTCGATGGCGACTTTGTAATATCCATCAGCGCCGGCGGGGACGCTGTTGGCTACGGTTCCGGCACTGCCAAAGGTTGAATCGAGATCCCCACTTGGCGTGATCCGTGCCAATCCGTTGACGTTGATCTGGCCGCTTTGGGTGTATGAGATTTGCACTCCCGACACAACGATGTCACCATTTGGCCCGACGGCAATCCCGGCTGGCAGGGCTTCGATATCATTGCCGCCGCTTCCCTCAAAGTGAAAGCTTGGATTGGCGAAGGATGAGTCGGCTGCGCCGGTGTTGGTAAAGCGAAGCACCTCGGTTGAGGCGTTATGACCGCGGGACTCTTCGCCCACATACAAGGGACCTGCAACCAGAAAGTCGCCATTTGGCTGGAAGACGCTTGGCGTGGAAGGAGCCTGGCTTCCGGCGCTCGCAACGATGGTTCCGGTCGTCGTCGCAGATTCTTGGACGCCGGCGGAGGTGAACTGTGCAATCGCTTCACCGTCGACGACCTGAATTTCGCCGGTGGAGAGCTCGGCTAGAGCGGTGCAGCCGCCGTTCGCGGTTACGTTGACCGTTCCTCCGCTGCCAAATGTGCTGTCCAGTTTTCCGGCGGAAGTGAAGCGCACAAGGGCAGTGGTAACAGGCTGCCTTCGCCCGGTGGGTTCAAACTGTCCTCCCAGAAGAATGTCTCCATTTGTTTCAGGCAACAGAACCAGTTGGAGTGTGGGAGAGCGAGTCAAGGCCGCGGCAGCCAAACCATCGCTGCCAAAGGTCGTATCCACGGTGCCATTGGTATTCAGGCGCTCGACCCCGTAAGCTGCGGCGCCGGAACTGGTAACGAAGACTCCCGCCACCAATATCTGTCCGTTCGACTGGAGTGCCAGACTTTGACCCAAATCAACATCCAGATTGGTCGGCAACTGCACGACTCCCCCGTTGCCAAAGCTCTTGTCCAACGCGCCGGCGGCGGTGAATCGAAGCACGTCCGTAGATGTAAATGCCCCATTGTCATTGGTAAAGTTATTGTCGGCCAGGACGAGAATATCGCCGTTGCTTTGCAGAGCAACAGCGGATGGGTTTACCGAGGTGCTGGTGTTGGACGCGGTCGTCAAGCTGGTAACTGTCACTCCACCTGTGCCAAACGTGGTATCGAGAGTGCCAGCCCTATTGCCGGCGGCAGAGGCGGCAGGTACTCCAACGGCCAGGCCAAGCACCGTCAGCCCCATAGTTGCTATCCGAATTGGTTGCTTCATCTTCATGTTTCTCCTTCTCCGAATAAACTTACCGGCTTACGAGCAGCAATGGACGGCAGGCTGCCAACAATCGTCACTCGATGAAACCTTAGCATCGGTAATTGCGACAAATGTCAGGGTTATGTCTGGAGTTTGTCATTCGATTGTCATAGCCCTTGACGCGTCCAGAGATTTGACAATGAACTTATTTACGAAGCAGGACTTTGCGCCGGCAATTCACCAGCAAAATACTGCTTCGGAGCCTCCGATGCGCATTTGTTAGAATTACGGATGATGACGTTGCGTGGGTATTCACTGCTGAATGGCGAGCCTCGATTGGGAACCGGAGCCGAGTTTGCGGGCTTCGATCCTTCAACCGGGACTCGCCTCGAACCGACCTTCCATACTGCTTCCTTTGAAGATCTAGACCTGGCGGCAACACTGGCTGAAGAAGCTTTCGCAATCTACAGCAGATTATCCGGTCTTGAGAAGGGCCGATTCCTTCGCCACATTGCCGCGGGTATCGAAGCGATTGCGGCTGAGTTGGTAGACCGTGCACATCGCGAGACGGCCCTGCCGGTGAAGCGTCTCGAGGGAGAGCTGGCGCGAACCGCAAATCAACTCCGCCTCTTCGCCCAATATGTCGAAGAGGGCTCTTGGGTGAATGCCCGCATTGATCCAGCGGAGCCCAATCGTAAGCCATTACCGCGAGCCGATCTGCGTTCCATGCTGCGTTCTCTGGGCCCGGTTGCGGTCTTTGGGGCGAGCAACTTTCCTCTCGCCTTCTCGGTTGCGGGAGGAGATGCCGCCTCCGCTCTTGCCGCGGGCAATCCGGTGATTGTCAAAGCACATTCAGCGCATCCGGGCACAAGCGAAATGGTCGGTCAAGTGATCTGCCGGAGCGTGCGGGAATGCGGTCTGCCGCCAGGTGTTTTCGCATTGCTCTATGGCTCGGGCGCGGAGATTGGCTCCGCTCTGGTCAAACATTCGGTGATCAAGGCTGTCGGCTTTACAGGTTCCCTGGCCGCCGGCAAATCTCTGATGCAACTGGCCGCATCGCGGCCGGAACCGATCCCCTGCTTCACGGAAATGAGCAGCACCAATCCACTCTTTGTGCTTCCTGAAGCTCTCAGCACGCGTGGCGCGCAGATCGCCGATGGCCTGTTCGGTTCGTTCACTATGGGTGTCGGCCAGTTCTGCACCAAGCCAGGTCTGGTTTATCTGCCGCAAGTTGAAGACGCAGACAATCTGGTGGCCAGCCTCATCACTCGCGTGAATGCGGCAACGGCATCGCCGATGTTAACCGAAGGAATTTGCAAAAGCTACAAAACCGGAGTGACTCAGCGGAAAGGCCACGGCGCGGTCGAGTTGCTGGCGCAGGCCGATTCAACCGCGGGCGCAGGTCATGTATTTCCTGCCCTCTTTCAAGTAACTGGCAACGACCTTCTTCGCGACGGGCAATTGGCAAATGAAATCTTCGGCCCCAGCACTCTCATCGTCCACTACGCGGATCGCAAGCAATTGATCGCGCTTGCTCGCGCGCTGGAAGGCCAACTCACCGCGACTTTGCACGCAACCGATGCCGACCTTGCAGCCTTCACCGATCTTATTGCGATTCTGGAGAACAAGGCCGGGAGGCTCATCGTGAATGGCTACCCGACCGGCGTTGAAGTCTGTCACGCCATGGTGCATGGCGGCCCCTATCCAGCCACCAGCGACAGCCGCTTTACCTCCGTTGGCACCCAGGCCATTCTTCGCTTTGCTCGGCCTGTTTGCTTTCAGGATTTTCCCCAGGCTGCGTTGCCGGAGGAATTGAAGGACGAGAATCCGCTGGGTATCCTGCGCCTGATCAACGGTACATTCACGCAAGAGGCGGTCGAGCGGCAAAAAGCATAGCCGCCAGTCCTCTTATGTATTGGCGTTGCCTGCAAGCTTCGCGTCCTTCAGCCGGAAGATGATTCCACCCGCCAGCATCAGCAGCATGGACATGAAAAAATATCCTGCGCGCGAACTGCCGGTAACCGCCTGCAGCAGGCCGACCAGCCAGGTGCCGGCGAAGCCGCCCAGCGCGCCGCAGCTATTGATCAGGGCCATCACCTCGCCGGCCACATTCTTCGGCAGCATCTCCGGTACGATCGAGAAGAAGGGGCCGTAGGGCGCAAACATGGCCCCGCCGGCGACGATTAAAAATGCATACGCCAGCCAGAAGCTATATCCGGCGGTCATCGACGAGATGAAGAGCGCAACTGCCGCGATCAGCAGAAAAGGCCCGATGTAGCGTTTGCGGTTGAGCGTTTTATCGGAGATATACGCGATCACCATCATCAGAACGATGGCCGGCAAAAAAGGAACGGCACTGAGCAGGCCAACCATCTCGATGCCGCGCGCCGATCCCGCCCCGATCATGGTAGGAAGCCACAGCACGAAGCCGTAGATTCCGGCGCTCCAGCAGAAATACTGCGCACAGAGAAGAAGCACGCCGTGCACGCGCAGAGTGGCGCGAAAGTTTGCCATGAGCGGCAGCGCCTTTTGTTCCGAGTCCAGTTCGCTCTCCAGCTGGTCGCGGCATTCCTGACTCATCCAATGCGCCTCATGCGGATGGTCGCGCACCACGAGTACCCAGACGAATGCCCAAAGAATCGCTGGAATTTCCTCCAGAACGAAGGTCATCTGCCAGCCGACGGCATGAATCAGAAAGCCAGTCGCCGCGGACATCCACAGAATTGTCACCGGATTGCCCAGCATCAAAACCGCATTGGCCCGGGACCGCTCGGCGCGCGAAAACCAATGCGTCAGCAAAATCAGAATGGCGGGAAAGATCGCACTCTCCGCCACGCCCAGCAGGAAGCGGTCCAGAGCAAGAAGCCAGAACTCATGGATTACGCCGGTCAATGCCGATGCAGCGCCCCAGCCGATCAGCGAAAAAAAGACCAGACGCATGGCGCTCTTGCGTCGCGCGTAGACCGCGCCCGGAATCTGAAAGAGGAAGTAGCCGAAGAAAAAGAGCGAGCCGAGAAAAGCCGAGCGGGAGTTATTGATGTGCAGCGCCGCCGCCATTCCGGCCGCCGCGCCGAAGCCGTAATTGGCGCGGTCCAGATAGGCCAAGCTGTAGGTGACAAAGACCGCCGGCATCAGAATGATCCAGCGTAACCGCAAACCCGGCTGACGGGGCGCCGAGTTTGCAGTTTGCCGATCAGCCACACAAGTCTTATATCACCTTCCAGAGGATCAAGCATCTTGAAAGTTCTGTTCCGATGGGCGCGCGGTATCTATACTTAAGAACGAAGGGAGACTCGCATCGCCACCCTCTCTCTCGCGTCGGTATTGGAAACCGCGGACGAAGGCCTTCTCGGCGTCGCCACACACGCGCGCGGTCCCGCCGGAGTCTTGCCGCTGAACGCGGAGATGCTGCTCACTCAGCCCTCGGGAAATCTCTTCGGCCTGACGCAAAACGCGGGCATGGGCTGGGCTCCGGAGAGTCTGCTCGATCCGGAATTCTTGATCTTGAGCACGCACGGCGGCCTGCGCGCCGACAGTGGTGAAGCCGTCGCTCTCGGCTTCCACACCGGACATTGGGAGGTCGGCCTGCTGGTCGCAGAGGCCGCTCGCGAGTTGAAGGCCCTGCACGCGATTCCCTTTGCCGGGGCCTGTACCGATCCTTGCGATGGCCGCACCCAAGGCACTACCGGCATGCTGGACTCGCTTCCCTATCGCAACGATGCCGCGATTGTGCTGCGCCGCCTGATGCGCTCCCTGCCCACGGGCAAAGGCGTGATCGGCATTGCGACTTGTGACAAAGGACTGCCGGCGATGATGATGGCGCTGGCCTCGGCGGAAAAGCAACCGGTGATTCTAGTGCCTGGCGGCGTCACGCTGCTGCCCGATCAAGGAGAGGATGCGGCAAAGGTCCAGAGCATCGGCGCACGCTTCGCTCAGAAACAGATCACGCTGGAGTACGCCGCAGAGGTGGGTTGCCGGGCCTGTGCCACACCCGGCGGCGGCTGTCAGTTTCTCGGCACCGCGGCAACCAGCCAGGTGGTTGCCGAGGCGCTCGGTCTCGCCCTGCCTCACACTGCGCTTGCGCCCTCAGGCCAGCCCATCTGGCTCGACGCGGCGCGGCGCTCAGGCCGCGCGATCTTGCGCTTGCATGAATTGGGAATCGGCGCTGAGGCGGTGCTGACGCAAGCGGCCATTCGCAATGCGATGGTGCTTCATGCGGCCTTTGGCGGCTCTACAAATCTGTTGTTGCATATTCCCGCCATCGCGCATGCCGCCAAGCTTATGCGGCCCACTGCAGCCGACTGGGCCGAGGTCAACGCTCAGGTGCCGCGCCTCGTCGATGCGCTGCCCAACGGCCCGCGCAACTTTGCCACGGTGCAGGTGTTTCTTGCCGGCGGCGTACCGGAGGTGATGCTGCATCTTCGCCAGGCAGGGCTCATCGATACAAGCGTAAGAACAGTCACCGGAGAGAGGCTCGACACGTCGCTCGACTGGTGGCGTGATAGTTCCCGTCGTCAAAAGTTGCGCCGCTTGCTGCAGCAACAGGACGGCATCGATGCAAACGATGTAATCATGTCGCCGGGCAGTGCCCGGTCCAGAGGATTGACTTCAACGGTCTGCTTCCCGGCGGGCAACCTGGCGCCGGAGGGCTCGGTCATCAAGAGCACAGCAATCGATCCTTCGCTTCTTGATGAGAACAACATTTATCGCCATCTCGGTCCGGCCAAAGTATTCGTGACGGAAGAGGCGGCGATCCAGGCAATCAAGAGCGGTCATGTGGCACAGGGCGATGTCGTGGTTCTCATCTGCGGTGGGCCTGCCGGCGCGGGTATGCAGGAGATCTATCAGATTACCGCGGCGCTCAAGCAGCTTCCTCACTGCAAGCATGTGGCAGTTCTCACCGATGCGCGTTTCAGCGGCGTCTCCACCGGGGCATGCATCGGACATATCTCTCCCGAAGCTCTCGCAGGCGGACCCATTGGCAAAGTTCGGCAAGGAGACCGGATCGAAATCGTCATCGATAGGAAATCTCTGACCGGATCTCTCCATCTGGTGGGAGACGCGGAGGAAATCTTCGGTGCGCAAGAAGGCTCGCGCCGCCTGGCTGAGAGAATGCCGCGCCCCGATCTGCATCCGCATCCCCAACTGCCCGACGATACTCGCTTATGGGCAGCGTTGATTCACGCAAGCGGTGGCGTCTGGGGAGGCTGTATCTACGATGTCGACAAGATCGTTTCGCAACTGAAGGAGAAACCATGAAGCTTTATCGCACGAGCGGGGGAATTTATGTCGAAGATGAAGGCAGCTACTATCTTCTTCCCCACTCCAACTGGGATGCGCTCGTAACTCAGGACGATCTGTCCGGATTTCTGCTCTCGCACATCAAACGGAGCGAAGCTGCGGAAGACTTTTCTTCGGCGAAGATTCTGGCGCCCATCGGCAGCCAGGAGGTCTGGGCCGCCGGCGTAACTTATTACCGCAGCCGCAGCGCACGAATGGAGGAGGCGAAAACCGCTGGCGGAGGTGATTTTTACGACCGGGTCTACGCCGCAGAGCGTCCCGAGCTCTTTTTCAAATCCACGCCGCACCGCGTAGTCGGCCACGAAGAAGAGGTCCGCATACGCAAGGATGCTCAGTGGTCCGTTCCGGAGCCGGAGTTGACGCTGCTCATCAACCATCGTGGCCAGATCGTTGGCTGCACTGTTGGAAACGACATGAGCGCCCGCGACATCGAAGGAGAGAATCCCCTCTATCTTCCCCAGGCAAAGGTCTATGTGGGCAGTTGCGCATTGGGTCCTTGCGTTCTCATTGGCAGCGAGCCGCTTTCATCCGCCACACCCATCCGCTTGGAGATAGAGCGCGATGGCCGAACCGAGTTTGCTGGCGCCACCACTCTTGCCGAACTCAAGCGCGCACCGGCAACGCTCGTCGAATACCTCTTCCGTGACAACAGCTTTCCCTTCGGAACGTTTTTGATGACGGGGACGGGCATCGTTCCGCCGGACAAATTCACCCTGGCCAGCGGTGACAGAATTCGAATTACAATTGAGCCCATCGGCACACTCGAAAACAAAGTGGCGTACTCAATGCGAGATGGGGCAAAGATAACCCAAATGACTTAGCGCTCTTCGCAAGCAACTGCTGGGGTTGCAGATCCCGGAGGCGCCGGTGGGCTTATGCGCTCTTGGACGAAGACCGGCCACAACTGGAAGGAGCGGATCTCGTGGAGTGAGAAGCGGAAGCGCCAACAGGCCTTTCATGGAACCAAGCCAGTCTGGTATTCAGGAATCGCCTCGATCGATTGCAGCGAACCGGCTTGCCCGTCCCGGTCCATCACCGGCGTTCGACCTTCATCGAAGACGACCGGAGCATCCTTGCTCAACGGCAACAGTTGCAGGGAAAAGGCGTGAGGCTGGGCTCCGCCAAGAAAGCGCTTCAAGCCGATGCGCCACTCGGCACCGTTGAAGAAGTTGTCTGTGAGCAGACGATCGCCGTCGAGCAGTCGCGCCTCATCTCCCTGGTAACAGACTTTGAGAAGGATGTCGCTGAGGCCATCGAGCGCACCGGGAGGAAGGGTGAGGCGCCATTCGCCGGCCTGGGAAAAGCTGGATTCATCGGGAGCTTGCACCGGCGCGCTTCCGTTTGTGGAGAGTCCGGCGTTCAGCTTCGGTGCGGACGCCTTGCCCACCTGCCGGATCTGTTCGACACGCAGCGCTATACGATGATCGGGCTCGCGCCAGACGAGGTGCTGGAAGAGATCCGCCGCGTGCGAATCGGAGCCGGGGAGAGCATTGACTTCGGCGCCGGCATGAACAGCGGGAAAGAAGGCAGCCTGAAAAGATGGATTTCCGGTCTGGCGCAATGTGAGCCGCGAGCCGTCGCTGAACAACTGTGCCTGAGTGAGAACAAGCTGGTCGCGCCCGTGAAGATCGACCTTCCACAAGTTGTCCGCATCCTCGCGGCTGAGCAGCACCAGATGCGTGATTCCCCGCTTACCATGCAGCGTGATTGCGGAGCGGAGGCTGGGAGAAATGCCGGTAATGCGCAGCAACCCCGCAAGCTCGGACGGGGAACCCGATTCAACCTGTATCTCCGGCCGATTCACGGCGGGAAAGGCAAACTCGGCGGCTACGCCCGATATCTCCGAGAAGAATAGATAGTTATCGTTGCCGGAACGGATCCGAAGCAGAGGCTGTGCTGTAGCGTACGTCAGCGGAATACCATCGATGTCCAGGTTGACCGGCCAAATGAAATAGCAATCGGCGGGAAGGGCGATAGGAATGGCTGGAACCATGAGCGTGTTGCCGGGCAAACGAAGTTCAATCTGCGCCGCGGACCATGAAGGCATGGCGAGAGCGCGAATGTGATTGTTCACGAAGAGGAAGCCGCGCTGGCCATCGAAGCGCGCGCTCGAGCGGAGAACCGTGCGATCGGAGAGGTTTGCGGGACGGCGAGAGGGTTCAATAACACGCGCCGGAGCCAATTCGGCGCCAAAGCTATTGAGGAAATAATTGAAGAGCTTCAACTCCTTCCGATCCGCGTTCATCTGGCCGAACTCGCCCAGCGGCGCCTGGAAGTCGTAACTCTTTTGCGGAACGTCGGTGGGGTATCCGGTGCGCTGCGACTCTTGCAGGGACGATTTTTTTCCATCCGGATTCTCGCCACCGTGATACATATAATAGCCGAGCAGATTGGCTCCCGAGCCAACCATCACCGGAATCGTCGCAGCTATGTCAGAGGCAGAAAGAAATGGACGGCGGTAATAGGTATCCTGAATTCCTCCGCCGACCTCAGCCGTGAGAAAGGGTGTACGGGCGCGGAGCGTGGAGGCGCGCGCGGCGGCTTTGCTGTCAGGCGCCGGCAGCAAGGCAGGATCGCCACTGACGCGGCTGGCAAAGCGGAAGGAGTACATCTCACTGGGCAAGAGAGTCTGCTTGCCGCCATCCCAGGGCGCGTCTGTATAACCGCCGTAAACGGGAAGAAACAAATCTTCTGGAACGACGGCACTGTCCCAACCGGTCACGGTGTAGATCGGCACATCGAGGCCGGAATCGATCGCCATGCGCTTCAGCGTGGCCAGATGTTCGCGTCCCTGGCCGGGGCCGTCGAGCGCATATTCATTCTCGATCTGAATTCCAATGACCGGGCCGCCATCCTTCCAGAGCAGCCCTTTCAACTGTTCGCCAATTTGCGCGTAGAAGCTGCGGACCTCGGCAAGATAGACCGGATTGTTGAGGCGCACAGAGCTATTGGCCATCACCCAATCCGGCAATCCACCATTGCGAACCTCACCGTGAGCCCAGGGGCCGATGCGCGGATAGAGCAGCATTCCGTGCTTCCGGCAAAGCTCGGCGAAGGTCCTCAGATCGCGCTGCCCGCTCCAGTCGAATTGGCCTTCGACCTCCTCGTGGTGAATCCAGAAGACGTAGGTGGAGACGATCTGAACGCCGCCGGCCTTCATTTTCAGAATCTCTTCTTCCCAGTAGGCCTGCGGGTAGCGCGAGTAGTGAAACTCACCCATCACGGGAGTCCAGGGCTTTGCGTCGCGCGTCAGATACTGGTTGTTGACGGCCACGGTAGAGCCGTTGGGCGAGCGGCCGGAGCCAAGTTGAGCGGGAACCGGCTGAAGGGCGGGCATGGAGGCCGTAGCGTCGAAGCGCAGCGTTTGCGCGGTGGAGACTACAACCAACCCGAAGAAAGACAGGAGAAAAAAAAGACGAATTGTATGAAGACGCACCACGCGAATGCCTTTCAGAAGACAAAAAATCTTATTGCAAAAGATAAAAAAGATTCAGCTCAACAGTGGATTCAGAATCCGCGGTCAACGCCAGTGAGCACGCCTGGAGGAAATGGAGAAACACTCATGGGTGGGGCTCTCTTTCCAGCGCATGAATCACCGGCAGAAGATTGCCATCGTTGTCGAAGAAGCCGCGTCCGCGCAGTTGGTTTTCCGCAGCCGGTTCCCACCAGAAGACGCCCTGACCCAGCCCGCGTGGAATGGCGCGCACGGCGGCGTCGACGGCGCGCAGAAAATCCTCCTGTCCGGCTGGACTCTCGGGAAAATCGGCTTTCTTTCCGATAAAGTCTCCCGGCGTCCAGTTGTAGGCGGTCTCCACGACGATAATCGGACGCTGGTAGCGCAGCGCCAGATCATGAAGATTGCCGCGGAATTTGTTGATGCCTCCGTGCCAGCGAGGATAGTAGGAGAGGCCCATCACATCGAAGGGAACGTGATGGGCGATCAGGTTGTCGAAGAACCAGACGGCATCGTCGAACTCTCCACTACGCTCGATGTGGATCATGATGCGCGGTTTCGGTTGAGAGCCGCGGCCGGCTTCTATGCCGCCAATGCCGGCTTTGAGCAGATCGGAAAAGTTGTCCCAGTTGTCGGGGAGTTTGCCGTCGGGCCAGAGCATGCCGTGGGTAACTTCGTTGCCCACCTGGACCATCTCCGGCATTACCCCTTCACGGGCAAAAACTGCAATGGTGTCGCGCGTGTAGTTGAATACCGCTTCTACAAGCTGCTTGTGCTTGAGATTCTTCCACGCATCAGGCGTGGGCTGCTTCTCGGGATCGGCCCAACTGTCGGAGTAGTGCAGATCGAGAAGAAGATGAAAGCCCTGCGCTTTGGCACGCCTGGCCAGAGTCAGAGTGTAAGCCAGATCGTTGGGCAGTTTGTCGGCGGCGGCATTTGGGTCGTGAAAGAGGCGCAGCCGGACCCAGTTGTATTGGTGCTCGCGCAGCATGGTCAGCACATCCTTCGGCTGCCCATTCTCCTTGAAGAGTATCCCGTCCCGCTCGCACTTTGCCAGAAACGAGACGTCGGCGCCGGTAGCATAGCCCTGCGCCGTCGCCGGAGCTGAAGCCCCGAGAATCAATCCGAAGGCAACGGCGAGTTGAAGGCAAGGGCGCATGGCGGCTTTCCGTGTTTTAGATGGGCAGCGATGCGAGTGAAGCGCTCACATCGCTGCCCGATTCGTCCGGCGATCACCGTCCGATGAGTTAGAAGTAGAACTTGGCGGCCAGAGAGATTTCGCGGTGGCCGGTTTTTTGCGTGGCGGTTCCGGCGGCGGAGTTGCCTTTGTCCGCTGCGCCGGTGTCCCAGAGAAAGCCCATATACATAGCTGGATCCCACTCGATGAACTCGTTCGTGGCGTGGTTGAGGAGGTTGAAGGTCTCGCCGCGCACCTCCAGCTTGCGGCTTCCGCCCATGGCAAAGGCCTTGAAGAGGCCCAGCGAGTCGTTGATGTACGCCGGCCCGTGAATGTAAGGCAGGCGATAGCTTCCATTGGAGAGGTTCGTCGGTCCGCTGAAGCAGGCGGGGTTGAAGTACTGATTCTTGGCCAGATTCTTGCGCGGATCGCAGGTAATCACAGGCACGGCAACTTCATCCGGCGAACCGGTGGCATAAGCGCCGTAACTGCTGGGTGAGTATTTGGCCCATTGGCTTAATGTCAGACCTTGAGCGGTGCCAAAGTTTGGAACTGTGCCTTGATAATTCGGATCAGCTTCAGTCCAGATGCTGATGGTGTTGCGATTGACCGCGTATTCATTGCCGTTATAGGTGCCAAATTGCATCGGTCCACCGCTCATCGCCTGGAAGTAGCCGGAGATCTTCCATCCGTTGGTGAGGCCGTTGACGACATTATTGTGGCCACCGAGGTACTTGGTGCCGAAGTCAGGCAGATGCAGGTAAGAGGTAATGCTGAGAATCTGCGAACGGTCGAAAGGCGTGGGGCCGTACCAACGCTTCATGTCGAAGGCGTCCTCGGCGTTATAGGCCAGCGCCTTGCCGAAGGTGTAGCTGCCCCAATAATTCAGCCAGCCCTTCTCACGGGTGACGGTCAACTGGGCCGCGTTGTAGTTGGAATTCAGGTTGTGAAAGTGAGTGGAAATATCGCCGAAGTTTTTGTAAGGCCGGGCCTGCTGGTCATACCAGGTTCCATACCAGGGACCGGTCTCCGATCCTTGAGGAACTGCGTTGCGAATGCCATAGCCGACCAGGTTGTGGCTGGAGTTGCCCACATAGTTGGCCTCCACTTTGTTGGCGCCCCAGAAGATGTGCGAGAGGGCCAGGTTCCATGAGTAGGTTACTGGAGCTAGATGATCGCTAGGATTGGCCGTGCCCCACACCGTGGGCGGAATCGATGAAACATTCGTCGAGGAGATTCCTTTGAGGGTGAAATTGCCCCACTCGCTGGCAACCTGGAAGTTGGGCGGCGCCATGATGGCCGAGAAGGCGTTTATGCCTGGGTCGGAGTAGTAATTGGTGCCGAAGCCGCCGCGCACAATGGTTTTGCTGTTGCCGGTCAGATCGTATGCGAAGCCCACCGAGGGCGCGTACTGGAATCCCAGCGGCTTGGAGCCGGACAAGGGCACGGACGGCGTGGTGGCGTGTGACTGCATTCCGGAGAAGGCAGTGTAATTGTTATTGTTTGCATCCGTATCGGCATCGGCGTTGAAGATGGCGATCTGCCCCTTCGAGTCGTACCACCAACCGATGTGTTCCACGCGCACACCGTAGTTGAGAGTCAGCTTCGAGTTCACCTTCCAGGTGTCCTGGGCAAAGAAGTCGAAGCGCCGGTCCACCATATTGGCTTTCAGGTTTCCGCTGCTCTGGGCAAAGTTGGAGGTGTAGCCCAGCAGCAGATCGGCCCAATCGTTGCCGGTCGGGCTGTTGTAGTTTTCGGTATCGACAGAGCCGTTGTCGTTGCCTGTGGTAAGCAGATTGTAGCGCGCCAACTGAGCGTAGAAACCGGCGCGGAACAAGTGCGTGCCCTTCATGAAAGTCAGGGCGTCATTGAAGGTGTAGTTGTTCTGCGCGCCCAGGTAGGGAGGGTTTTCGCCGCCGGCGATGTAGATGCCGCCGAGCTGCTTTTCAAAGCTCACGTTGGGAATCAGGCGCGTCTTCGGATCGGTGGAGTAGAGGTTGGCGTAGGGATAGTTGAGCGGTGTGGCGGAGACGGTGTCGAGATTGCCGATTGCGGTATAGAGCGTAAAGCGGGTATAGCCGAGCGAAGCTTCGTTGGTCAGCCGTGCTGTCAGAACGCTGGCTAAATTGAGATTCACGGAATTGGAGGAATTTTTCTGCGTCTGGGGCGCCGGGTAGGGAACATTGTTCCACATATTCCAAGGGCCGTAGGGCGAGGGAACGTTCTCGTTTTCGTGGTTGAAGCGCAGAGAAAAATGCTCATTGTCGGAGGCGGCGAAATCGATCTTGGCTGTCTCTTGATTGCGCGGCTCGGAGACGGTGAAGTCGGTGATCAGGTTATAGCCGCCGTGCAGGCTGGGGTCGACGTTGGCCGCGGGGATGGCAGAGAGCAGAATCTGCCCGGCAGGATCGATGGAGCCGCTGGCGATCTGGCCCCAGTTGCTTCCATATCCAACCAAGGTTGTGCAGGCGGTGCTATCGTAGCTGCCGCTGCAAGGCTGTCCGCTCACCATCCAGCCAATCCAATTGTTGCTGGAGTTGGAGAGCGAGTTGAGATAAGCGGTATCGGTGAAGTCGCCCTTGGCCATGCCCAGGCCGGTGTAGCCGGGAGAACCGGCCTCGGCGGGCACAATCGATTTGCGCGGAATCAGATCGACCTGCTGCTGTGAGATTTCACTGGCGGCAAAGAAGAACAGCTTGTCCTTGAAGTAGGTCTTGCCCGCCGGGATCGGTCCGCCGAGTTGGACTTGCGGATAGTAGAGCGAGGTCTGCGGAGCCGGCAGGTCGTTGGCCTTCTGTTGCCAGTCGTTGGCGTTCATGACGTGATTGCGCGCCGTCAGCTCGACCAGTCCATGGAAGTTTCTGCCGCCCGACTTGGTCTGCGTGGAGACGACGATGGGGCCGTTCGGCTCGGCGGCCGAGTAAGCGGCCGACTGGACCTTCAACTCAGAGATCATATCGACATTGGGCGTGACAGCGGCCGCGCCGGAGGTATTCAGATCGGTGACCGAGGCGCCGTCGCTGACCAGCGCCACCTGATCAAAGCGATTGCCGTTCACCGTAAAGGCGCTGGAGTTCTGCGTGAATCCAGCCGATGCGCCGTTGTAGGCGCCGTTGAAGTTGCCGGTGTTGCCGGAGCCGGGAACCAGGCCGAGCAACTCGATGGCGCTGCGGCCCTCGATGTCCATGTTGTGCAGTTGCTCATCCGAGATGGTGTAGCTGACCTCGCCCGAGGTCGTCGGCATCAGTTCGGCGGCGGAGGCGGTCACGACCACAGAGTAGTTGCTCCCCGCAACGGTGAGCACAATCCCCTTCAGATCGATCTGGTCGCCGATGTGAACGACGACGCCTTTGCGCTCCAGGCTGTTGAAGCCTGTCGCCGAGACTTTCACGTCATACGTGGCTACCGGAATGCCGACCAGCGAGAAGAAGCCGCGGCCATCGCTGGTGGTGGTGCGCTGGACGCCGGAAGCGGCATCGGTGACGACAACCGTGGCGTTGGGAATGACGGCTCCGATTTTGTCGACAACCGTGCCCGTCAGCGTGGCGCTATTGCTCTGCGCCATCAATCCCTCTGCTCCCATCCATAGCAACAGAGTAAGCGTGATGCCATATACGATCGTACAAAGTGTCTGTCTCATCTCTATCCCTTCTTCTGGCGCCGCCCCAACTCTTCGGCGCGAATCACTGGCTCAAAGCCGGCCGCGGGCGGATTGGAAGCGCCACGGACGGTAACCGGGCTCCGGAGGCATCCCGAGCCACTGGATGCATACTAATCCCGCCAACGCCAAGGGCGAATCCGACGAAAGTAGGGTTTCTGAAAACAATTTAACGCAAATCGCAACAGGCGGGCGGCGCATCTTGCCGGATCGCTGGCAAGGCCGGAATCAGCCATACAATTGTTATAGATGGATCAGTCCGCGCTGCAGGGCGGTCATCACGGCCTGGGTGCGGTCGGCCGCATTCAGGCGGCTGAGAATCACGCCCACATGGCATTTCACCGTGGCTTCGGTAATGCCCAGCTCCGAGGCGATCTCCTTGTTGGATCTTCCCTTGGCCACCAGCTCCAGCACCTGGCGTTCCCGCGGGCTGAGGCTTGAATCGTGCGTACGGGTGGCCAGAACCTTGGAGATGGGCTGGGGAATATATCGCCCGCCGCCGTGGACTCTGCGCACCGCGGCCACCAGCATCTCCTGCGGCAGCCCCTTGACCAGGTAGCCGCTCGCTCCGGCCTCCATCGCCTGGTGAATGTCCTCGTCGCCTTCGTATGTGGTGAGCACAATAAAGCGCGCCTCGGGCGATCGCTGCCGGATGCGGCGGATCGTTTCCACGCCGCTGATGCCGGGCAGGCGCAGATCCATCAGCGTAATATCCGGATGCAGCACGGCGTGCTGCTCAAGCGCCTCTTCACCGCTGCCGGCCTGGCCCACGGCAACCATCTCCTTCGAAGCGCCGATCAGCGCGGCAATTCCAAAGCGCATGATGGGGTGATCGTCGACGATGAGAATCCGGATTGGCGCGATGGCACTCGGCATGGTTGATTCCACTTGATGATACAGTCAGCGGCAGATGCCCGAGCGCGGGAGTGAAATGCGAAGCAGCGTTCCCCCATGCGAGCTGCTCTCGATAGCGATGCCGCCTCCCAGCTTCTTCACCCGTTCGTGCATTCCTTGCAACCCAAAGTGGCCGCTGGAGACCGACTCCGGATCGAAGCCCTTTCCATCGTCGGAGATCTCAAGGAGAAGAGTGTCGGCGGTGAAGTTCAATGCGGAGCGGATCTTGGTCGGCTCCGCGTGGATGATCGCGTTGAAGAAGGCTTCGCGCGCCACCATCATCACTTCGTGGGCGGCCTGCTGGTCCAGAGGAAAGGCCCCGGCGGAGACGCTGTTCGAGACAGAGACACCATACTCGCGGCTCAGTCTTTCGCCCATCTCCTTCAAGCTGGTCGCAAGGCTGGCAGCCGCCTGATCGCTTCCGCGCAGATTCCAGACGGCCTGGCGCGCCTCGTCCATCGTTGAGCGAATCTGGGTATTGGCGTAGTCGATCAGGTGCTGGCTGGATTCCCCATCCTCCCGCGCGCAACTGGAGGCGGCTTCCAGCATCGCCGAGACGCTGACGCAGCCCTGAATCAAGGTGTCGTGCATCTCGCGGGCCAGCCGGGTACGCTCGGCCAGCACGGCATTGAATCGTTCATGCACGTGCCTCATCTTCTGGTGGTAGGCCAGAAAGGAGATCAGCCCGGCCGCCAGCGAGCAGAGCGCAACAAACCACCATGTGCGGTAAAAATAGGGACTCTTGATAAAGCCGATCGCGGCGCGGGAGGTGTGATCCGGTTGATCCGTCTCCCAGGCTTCGACGAGAAATGCATACCGCCCAGCGGGAAGATTGGTGTAGGTGGCCAGCCGCTGCTGCGCATTGGCATAGGTCCAGTTGCGGTCGTATCCATCCAGCCTGTAGCGGAAGCGCAGACCCTCCTGCGAGGAGAGTAGAACCGGTCCATAGGCAATCTCCACCCGGCTGCTGCTGGCATCTAGATTGAGTGTTCCGGCCAGTGGCGCAGGCCGTCCATCGACCGTAACCGAGTCGATATTCATATTGGAGATGAATGGGTGCTCCAGTTCGGCCGGGCGAACGCTCCACAATCCCCGGCTGGTGGGAAACCAGGCCTCGCCGGTCTTTGTCAGCGCCCCGGCCGGCTGCGTGCCGCCATAAAACTGCGCGGGCTTGCCGCCCTCGCTGGCCCGGAAGAGCCGCAGAGAGAGAAGCTGCTCCCTGCCGCTGGCTTGCGCATCGAGTTCGGCGCGATTGAGCAGCATCACTCCGGCGGGTCCGCTGAGCCAGAAATGCCCCTGTCGGTCTTCAAGGATGCAATAGATGCTGTCACTGGCCAATCCATTGGCGGTGGTGTAGTGAGAGAGCCGGCCGCCGCTATAGCGATAGAGGCCATGAGCGCGCGTTCCGATCCATAATCCGCCATCCGCATCCTGATGAAGCGCCCAAACCTTTTCGTCGCCGAGCGCGGCGGTCATCGCATCCTGAATGAACCGCCCCGCGCTATACCGGCTCAGCCCATGCTCGGTGCCGATCCAGATGCTGCCGTCGCGGTCCTCCAGCAGCGAACGGATGCTGTTGTAAGCGAGTCCATTTTGCGCGGAAAAGTTGTGAAAGCCGGCCCGGTCCAGATGACTTACTCCATTGTCCGTGCCAATCCATACGCTGCCATCTCTGGCCTCGAGAAAAACGCGGACGAAGTTGTTCACCAGACCCTCGCGGGTGGTAAAGCGCTTCATTTGATCCGCGGAGAAATGATAGACGCCGCTGCCATCCGTTCCAATCCACAGCGATCCATCGCGGCTGCGCATCACGTTGCGGACCCTCACCTCATCCATTCCCGGAAAGCGGAAGTTCGTGGCATGACCATGCTGGATGTGTACAAGTCGATTGGAGGCGGCCCAGAGCGAACCGTCCATATCCAGGGCTACTGTTCCAAAGTCCGAGTCGGCGGCGGCAGGCAGATCAACCACCCGAACCGGCGTCCGGCATAAGCGCATCATGCCGGCTTGTGTGCCAACCCACAGATTGCGGTCGGCATCGGCAAAGATTGCCAGCACGGTGTTGCTCACCAATGGCGAGGGCGCCTGCAGGCGGCTGACGCGGCTGCCGCGAATCCGGAAGATGCCCCCGCCGATCGAGCCAGCCCACAACTCCCCGTTGGGCGCCTGGCAAAGCGAGCGGATGGTACCGGAAACCCCCGTTACAGGATCGAACCGGTCCATGCCTGGGCGCAGGCGGTAGAGTCCGCCGATCGTGCCCACCCAGATCACTCCGTCCGAGGTCTCCAAAAATGATTTCACCTTGTTGCGGCTGTCATTATCGGGCAGCGAATACTCGCGCGCGCTGCCGTTTTTCAAGGCATAAATGCGCGCCCCTCCCACCCAGATGCGCCCGGTGTGGTCTTCCATCACCGCATGAACATTGAAAATCGGCAAGCCGAGCGGCTTGTCCGCCCGCTCCATGCGCCCATTCCGGGTCCAGAAGAGCCCGTCGTCGGTGGCCACCCACAGTAGCCCGTTATGGTCTTCGGCAATAGCCCGGACGAAGTTCGCCGTCTGATTGCTCTCCGCCGGATAGGCGCGGAAGACACCGTTTCGCCACTCGATCAGGCCACTGCCGTCGGTGCCGATCCACAACCTGCCGTCGCGCCCGGCCAGCAGGCAAAAGACGCTATTTTCCCCAAAGGCGGGCGTATTTTCATGGGCAAATAGCTGGAATCGGGCACCGTCAAAACGCAGCAGGCCGCCGCTGGTTCCTACCCAAAGATAACCATCCGGAGTCTGCGCAAAGGCCTGCACCGTCTCCTCTGGCAGGCCGTCCTGCGATTGCCAGGATCGCGTTGTGTAATTCCATTCCTCGTCCCCGGCCGGAATTGATATTGCCGCTGGCGGTTGCGCAATGGTGCATTGGCTTACAAGAACCAAAAAGGACGCGGCGGCCTGCAGAATCCACCGGAGCGGCGATGCGCTCATCGGTCGTGGTGCGGCCGGAAGCAACCATGAGCGAATCGGAAGCGGGCCAAAGTTCAACGAATTCTCCCTACGCGAAGATGCATCTTATGGCGAAAAACTCCCGCCGTCCACCATCTTACGCTCCGAACAATGAGTGGCCCGCACCTGTGGAACGAACAAAAGACAAGAGACGTCGCCATTCCGAAAATGTTTAAGCGGTTTCAGCGATGCCACATTGCCTTCGAGACAGAGTAGCAGTCCATGCGGATGGAGCGGAACACGATCGGTTGTCGATTGCCGCGACTGACAATTGAACCTGGCTCCTTCCTTCAGCATAAAAGTACCGCCATATCCGATCATTTGACCTTCAAGGCCACTCATCTGGCTCTGTCAGCCGCTCATACAATTTCGGTTGAAAGCCTATCAACAACTCTGTAGATTAGTTCTCAATTGCCGCCAACTTCCGGACCGAAGAGGGATATCCGATGAAACGATTGAGACTCATCACCCCCGCAGCTTTACTCTGTGCGATTCTTGGCGGATGCGGCACGCCCGCTGCTCCACCGTCCACTACCCTTAGTTATAGCGACCTCTTCTCGAGCGCCACATTGGCGTCACCGGTGATGGACAGCGCCTTTGCGATGCCCGCCAATGCCGCTGCGCCCACTGACATATTTGAAGGCAGCCTTGCGCTAGGCAACACTGCCGGCAACGGCAGTGTTGTGGTTCTCCGGGATGATTATGGAACGTTCAACGAGGGCGATTCGCCCTGGAAGCACCTGGCCGCTTTCAGCTTCGAATTTGTGCAGGAGGGCAGTTATCTTATCCCCGCGCAGCAGGGGCTGGTTTATACGGGGAACGTCGACTGGAATTACATCGTCGGCCCTGGAAACGTGTGGTTGCAGAGTGACGATTCCGGCTATTCCCGCGCCTCATTCCCCTTTGCGTTGATCCAGCGAAACCAGAATTGTGTCCACAACGGGGAGATGACTTTCCTGTTCAGCAATAGTTTGACTCCCAATATCTCCAATGTGCGCTACCAGATCACGCAGGAAACATGCGATCTCATGAAGTTCAACATGTGGGGACAGATCGCAGCCACCTACACTCCGAATCTCGTAGCGAATGCTGCCACGATCAAAACAATCATGAAGCCGAGATTGCCAATCGCCTGCCGACCAAACCTTAAATCCGCTTATGTACTTCCGCATCCATGCGTGCAATCCAGCCAAGATAGCTTAGGAAATCCCAGCGCTCTCTCCACAGGAAGCCGAGAATATCCTTGTCCGTCAGCGTCTCGGCCTTCTTGCCACTGTAGGTCTCGACGCGCCAGCGCATATAGTCGCTGCGCCAGGGAGCGAGCCGGTGGCCGCGGGTCGAGTTCCACAGGAAGCGCAGCGGTGCGAGGATGGCAAGTCTCATATAAAGACAGTGTACCGTGGTCAGTGGACAGTGAACAGTGCAGTTCCCCTCATCGCGCTCTGATATGTCTCTCATCAATCATGCGTGACGAATCGATCATCTTGCCGTGCGTCATAAGTGAGTTCACTGTTCACTGACATCACGCCGGCAGCTTGCTGAAGAGATCCTGCGAGGCAGAATTCAACTGCGCGATGACATCTTCAAGCGCCGTCTGCTGGGTTTCGGCCTGGGAAAGCTGCGTGGAGACCGTGGCTGTGTCAGCCTGCATCAGGTCGGTCTGCGCAGTGGTCAGTTGGGTCTTCACGTTGGTCACAGCGTCGGAAGAGGCGGTGACCTGGGTGATGGAATTATCGATGGTCACGCGCTGCTGGGAGACGTAATTCAGCGCCGAGCCCAGGGCATTGGTATCTTGCACGGCCTGGGTCGTGTCCACCGTGCCGCTGGAGTAATCGGCAATCAGTGCGTTCAAAGCGCCGAAGACGCTGTTTGCATTACTGCCCAGAAAGATCTGGCTGCCCGGCACATTCAACTGGATCTTCTGCCCGTTGGGCGACTCAAGATAGTTCACGTCTTCGTCGCCGTTATAGTGAGTTACGGCCGGGGTTGTGGCCGTCGAGGTGGAGAAAGGAACCGTCGAGGTCTGGCCTCCGGCAAAGATGTACTGGCCCTGATAGCTGGTGTTGGCCAGCGATGTTACCTCGTCGAGAATTCCGGAGAGCTGACTGGAGATGGATTTGACGTCGCTGGAGTTCATGGTGCCGTTATTGGCGCTGGTGGCCAGCGAAATGGCCGAAGTTAGCTCGCTCACCACGCTGCCTAAAGTCGAATCGGCCACCTGCAACTGGCCCGTAACCGTGCTCGCGCTCGTCGTGAAAGAATCGTCCTGCTGCATCTGGTTGAGCAGCAGGACATTCTCTCCCGAAGCCACCGGGTCGTCGCCCAATGAATTCACGCGCACCCCGCTCGACAGCTCAGAGGTGAACTGCTGCTCATTGGCCTGCGCCTGATCCAGTGAACCCACCAGATTCGTAACATAATAGGGATCGACCCGCATTGCATTCCTCCACCGGCACCATCAACTAAATCCTGCGTGTCAAGCGTCGCGCGCGCCGCCGCCGAGGCGGCCTCGGCCGCCTTATGAAACCGTCGATTGTTCCCCCAAGTTCAATGCCGAATTCATGATATTGTTCAACATCGTGAAGACCTGCGAGGCGGCCTGATAACTGCGCTCGAGCGTGCTCATCGCAGAGGCCTCATCGTTCAGATTGACGCTGGAGAGCGTATCGTTCTGCGTCTGCAACTGGGTCACCGAGGCCTGCTCGGCCGAATTCTCCGTCTTCACTTCGGAGACGGTCGCGCCCAGCGAGGAGACAAAGCTGGAATAGTAGTTGGACGGCGTCTGGCCGCCGACAATCCCCTTGCCGCCCAGCGCGGCGATGGCCGTGGCGTTCGAGTTGTCGCCCGATCCATCCCCCACGCCGGCGGCGGCGATTTGATTCGGATCGGTCATCACCACGCTCATGCCGATGGCGCTGCCGGCAACGGCAGTGGGCTGGCTGAAAAGGTTCAGTGGATTGGCAGCGGTGCCGGTGTTTCCATCCATATCCGTCCCCGCGTTGTTCAGCGCATTGACTTCAGTGGAGATGCCATAGGCCAACTGATCGAGCGAGGAGAGCGCGCCGGGGATGTCCGTATCGCGCGCCATAAGATCGCCGCCCAGCGAGCCTCCTCCTGTGGCCAGCTGCGAAGTGATGTCCTTGTTGTCTACAAAAAAATCCGTAACCCCGTCCACCTTGCCGGTCGTCAACTGATAACTCGAATTCCCGGAGACCAGCAGCGCGCCCGAGGTGGTGGTTATCGCCAGGCCGTTGTTCTCCGTGGTGATCTGGTTGATGCCGATCAACTGCGATAGCTGGCTCAAATCCTGCTGGCGCTGGTCTTCGAGCGTGCCCGCGTCGCCGTTGGGCGAGGTGGTCATGATCTGCTGATTCAATTGCGCGATGGCGGTGGTCAGCGAATTCACCTGTCCGGTCACTCCGGATGTCTCCTGATCGAGCGCCGCCCTTTGCGAAGTCAGGCTGGCCGCGGCGTTGGAGATGTCGCCGGAGAGCGTCTTGGCCGTCGTCAGTACAGCCTGACGGTAGGAGTTGTTGGTGGGATTGGCCTCCAGCGTTGAAAACGAGTCGAAGAAGCTTGTAATGTCGCTGCCGATATCTCCGGCCGTCGAACTGGATGAACCAGAGTCCGGCGTAAACAGTGCTTGCACAGTATTGAGCGCCGTCAGTCGCGAACTGGAAGAAGACGCCAACTGCTGCTGCTGGTCCAGCCGCGCCTCCAGAACCTTGTCCCGCGTGGAGGTGGCGCCGGTCTCCGTCACCCCTTGTCCCTCAGAGATTCCGCCGATCGTGACGGGCGAGTTTTCCTGCCAGTTGGGTGTCTCGACCGTGTAGCCGGGCGTGTTGGCATTGGCCACATTGTTGGCGACAACATTCAACGCCTCCTGGTCGGCGTCCAGGGCCTGCGACATGATGCTGAATGCGGAGTTAATTGTTCCCATGGCCGCTCTCTCCGCTCACCCATCCGGGCGCACGAGACTGACCGTACTCCAATCGGCCGGCGCGCCTGTCACGCAGGCGATTCAGTACCTCCAGATTGGCGCGCGTCGCATCCAGCACGCGGGCGAAGACCGCCATCTCGCCTGTGGCATCCCGGGCCTGGGCTGCGATCGCCGATCGCGCCTCGCCATCCATGCGGATATAGTCGCGATTCAATGCCTGACAGGAGAGTGCCAGCTCCTCCAGCCGGCCGGCATCCAGCCGGGCCAGCGAGCGCGAAGCCTCCACCACCAGCTCCTTCAAGACCGGATGCTCCCAACGCTCCCCAGAGTGCAGCAATGACCTTGCTCCTTCCGCGCCCGCCCGGCCCCGCGCCTCGCCTCATTCGCCTCCAAGGCAGACGCCGACCGCAGGCAACCCTCCAACTCAATGAAAGCCCGAATCAGGCATGGCTGGCCAGCATTGAATCCACCAGCTTTGAGGCGATCGCTCCGGGGGATACATTGTATGTACCCGCTGCCAGAGCCGCCTGAATGCTGGCCACTTTATCCATGCGGACTCCAGCATCGCCGGCCGTCTGCGAGACCTCGTTGGCCGCGCTGCTGAAGGTCGCCCGGTCACTGCCCCAGGCGCTGCTGCCGCTCGTCGTCGCGCCGCTCTTCGGCTGCGAGGATGCGGAGCTCGTTGCGGGCGTTCCCAAAAGCGATTTCAAACCATCAAGACTGCTGCGAATATCCATTGACTGACTCCTTAGGTGTGACTGACCTTGTTGGGCTCATCGGCATGGCTACTAATCACTCTAGTCATTTACCGATTTTCATGACAGTATTCTCGTGCCGATTTCAGGTTACCGGTGTAGTTACTTGTTTGTTACCTGAAGGTGTGAGCTGCTTCACAATGCTGCTGGCAATCCCGAAGCCACCCTGCTCGCTCAGACCTCGCGCCAGCGCCTCGGTGGCGAAATCGCCCAGCGCGCCGCCGGAGCCGGAGGCCGTCTCATCTTCCTCGCCTTCGGGGTTGTTCGCGCTCATCATGGGCTTCAATAACTCCTTCATCATCTGCGCCTCGAACTCGTGCGCGGCATTCACCAGACGGGGTGTGGGAGTGGACGAAGCCACGTCTGCTCCGCCTGCCGTCGCCGCCGCTGCCGCTGTTACTGAGAGCATGAAACTCCTCCCATTGACTCATCTGCCCGGGTTAGAGAACTTCAAGGTCGGCCTCTAGTGCGCCGGCCTCCTTCATTGCTTGGAGAATTGAAATCACATCGCGCGCTCCCGCACCTGTACGCTGCAATTCCTGTACCAGATCCTCCACCGTCGCTCCTTCTTTTAATTCAATGCGGTTGACCGGCTTGTCCTGGGCCTGCACCGAGGTCTCCTGCACCACCTGCGTGGTGCCGCCCGAGGAGAGCGCATTGGGCTGCGAGACCTCATTGACCGAGACGACATTCACGCTCAGGCCGCCATGCAGGATCGAGACCGGCTGCAAGCGCACCGTGCCTCCGATCACCACCGTGCCGGTGCGCTCGTTGACCACCACCCGCGCCCGCGGATAGGTATCCACCTCGACGCCCTCGACCTTGTCCAGCAGCGCCGCCATATCCTCGTCCGGTGAGGCGCTCACTTCAACCCGCCGGCTGTCGATGGCGTGCGCGCGTCCCGGGCCCAGCAGCTTGTCGATCGAGGCGGCCATGCGCTCGGCGGTATGGAAGTCGGCATCGTTCAGCAACACGCTGACCACGTGCATCTGCTTCAGATCGTAGGGCACGGGCCGCTCCACCAGCGCCCCGCCGGGGATGCGCGCCGTCGTCGGGTGATTCGACAGCTTGGTATTGCCTCCGGCCGAGGCCATATAACCGCCCAGCACCAGCGACCCCTGTGCCTGCGCATAGATCTGCCCATCCGGTCCGTAGAGCGGCGTCATCAGCAGGATGCCCCCTTCGAGCGAGCGAGCGTCGCCGGCCGAGGAGACGGTGATATCTACCTTGTAACCGGGGCGGCTGAAGGGCGGCAAGGTGGCCACCACAAAGACCGCCGCCATATTCTTCACCTGCATATTGCTGGCGCTGTTGGCCCCGGTCTGAGGAACCGTGATGCCCATGCGCTCAAGCGTCGAAAGCAGGGTCTGCGCGGGAAAGACCGTCTGCGAGCTGTCGCCGGTGCCGTGCAGACCGACGACCAGCCCATAGCCCACCAACTGGTTGTCGCGAATCCCCTCGATCGTCGCCACATCCTTGATGCGCGCCAGTTGGCTGGCCGCCGCGGCATGAACCGGCATCGCGGCCAGCGCAAAGAAGAGCGCAGTCAGCGTCGCCGGCAGCAGCCTGCAACTCACTCTCATGCCCGGCCTCGATCGCTTGCCCATCCCTCGCATCCCCACTCCCTCAGCCTCTTTGTCCCTTAGTCCCCAGTCCCTTAGTCCCTGTTCTTAGAAGACCAGCACCCTCTGCAGCCAGCGCACCAGCGGATTCTGCCGATAGGTGGCGTCGTTGACGATGCCCTTGCCCGTCACCTCGATCTCCAGGTCGGTCATCGCCGCCGATTGCACCTGATTCTGCGCGCTCACATCCTCCGGGCGCACCAGGCCGCGCAGTTTGATCAGTTGCGTCTGCTGCGAGAAAATCAAGCGGCGCGTCGCCTGCACCACCAGCATTCCGTTGGGCAGCACATCCACCACCTCTGCGCCGAAGGTCGTCGTCAAACTGGAGTTGGTTGTGCTCTGGCCCTGCGCCGTCAGGGCCGAGGCCGCCGTGGCGTTCAGCAGATTCTGCATACTGTTGGAGGCCTTCAGCTTGCCGATCAACGCCGAGATCGCGGAGCTGGCGCTCGAAGAGCGCGAGTTCTTCACATTGCCGTCGGTCGAGGCCGCCAGACTCTCGCTGACGACGATCGAGACCACGTCGTGCAAGCGAACGGCCTTGGCATCGGTGCCCAGCCGCACCAGCCTGCCCTCCGGACTCCAGATCGATCCCGGCGAGAGCACCTCGGCAGCCTGCTGCGCCCGCACCCGCTCGATATAGGCCTTCAACGCCTCTTCGGGGGGATTCGACTTGCCCGCCATCCCTGGGTCTGTTTTTTTCTTGAAGCCAATGGGGTGAGCCGGCGGCGCAACGATTGCCGCCAATACCAGCAGGACCACTGCCGTCCGCACTCCGCGACTCATTCTTCCCAGCCTCGTCACCCAGTTCATGGCCGCATCTCCGTCTCCGGCTGAAGGGCCGCACGGCCCGCTCCCAGCGCCAGCACGCGCACCACTCGGCCACCGATCGCGAGGCGCGCATGGAATGCCGCGCCCACGGCGGCCGGCCCGAGAGCGCGCGCCTCCAGAACCGCATCCACCACCGCCGTATGCTCCTCGACCACGAGCCGGTCTCCAGAGCGAATCACAGGAGGAGCCGGAGCTTCCACAATGGGCTGCGCGGAGCCGGCAGCGCCCCGCACGGATGAGACCAGCACCATGCGCCCCGGTCCGCCGGGAAACTCGTCGCTGCGCACCAGCAGCCAGCGATCCCCGGTGTGCGGATCGTCGATCTCGCGCATGATCTCGCCCTGCATCCGGCCGCCCAGCAGACTATCGAGCGACAGCAGCGCGCCGGAGGAGGTCATTACCTGGGCGCGCGAGCCGGAGGGCGATTGCCCGACGGCCGCGCAGGCAGCCAGCAGTACGAACCATCCCACGCCCCCCATTGATCTCAACCCTGTTTTCATCGCTCTTCTTTCCCGTGTTTTCTGCTCCCTGCCAACTGTTCACTGTCCACTGTCTACTGTTCATTGTTTAGTGGGTCATATTGTTCACTTGCGAGTACATATCGTCGGCGGCCTTGATCACCTTGGAGTTCGATTCGTAGGCCCGCTGCGCCAGCACCATCTGCACGAACATGGTCACGATATCCACATTCGAGTTCTCCAGATAGCCCTGTTGCAGGGTGCCCAGCCCCTCGGTCCCGCCGGGATTGCCCAGCACCGGGTCGCCGGAGTTCAATGTCGCCGTCAGCAGGTTGTTGCCCATGCTCTCCAGGCCGCCGGGGTTGGGGAAGGTCGCCAGTTGGAGCTGTCCCAACTGCGAGGGATTCTGCTGCCCGGGCAGCGTGGCGTTCACCACGCCGTATTGCGTAATCGTCACCGCCGTCGCATTGGCGGGTATGGTGATCGTGGGAATGATCGGATCGCCGTCGGTGGTCACGATCGTGCCCTGGTTGTTCAGTTGAAATTGTCCGGCGCGGGTGTAGGCGATGGTGCCGTCGGGCCGCTGCACCTGAAAGAAGCCTGTGCCTTCGATGGCCAGATCGAGGGGATTCGAGGTCTGGTTCAGCGAGCCCTGGGTCATGATCACCTCAGTCGCCGCCGACTTCGTTCCCAGGCCGATCTGCAGGCCCGCCGAGACCGTCGACTGACTTTGGGCCGCCCCTGGCGTCACCAGATTCTGGTAGACCATATCCTGAAACTCCAGGCGCAGCTGGCGAAAGCCGGTCGTCGACGAGTTGGCCAGGTTGTTGGCGATCGTATCCAGGTTCAACTGCTGCGCGCTCATGCCGCTGGCCGCTGTATACAAGGCTCGAATCATTTTGGCTCCCTTCAGTCGCCAGTTCTCAGTTGTTAGTTTTCAGTTCTCAGTTCTCAGTCTTTCGTGCTCGAACACTTGGTTTGTTCTGTAACTGCTCCCAATTCAAAAATCGCTGATAACCTTCGCCTAGATACTGACAACCAATAACTGTGAACTGTGAACTATGAACTGAGAACTGCCTCTCACACTCTCGGCAGATCTTCGGTGGCGATCTTGTTGAACTCGGTGTGAAAGACGGTCAGCGCGCGCTGCATCATCTCCGCCTCGCGCTGCACCAGAATCAGGTTCATCGTTCCCGGGATCACGCCCTGGTTGGCATTTTCGACAGCGCCCTGATGCACCGACGCATTCTTCGAGATCACCGGCAAGACCGCCTCGGGCGCAAGGTAACGGTTGGCGCCCTCCGGAGTCAGTTGCGTTCCGGCGGGAAAGGTGAAGACGCCCAGCGTGGCCACCACGCCGCCGTCCACTGAAATCACTCCGTCCGAGCCGATCGAGATCTGTCCCGGCGGAATCGGAATCAGCTGACTGGTCGGCGAGAGAACCTGATCGCCGGCCGCCGTCACCAGTTGTCCGGTCGGGGTGCGGTGAAAGCTGCCATCGCGGGTATAGCGTACGCCTTGCGGCGTCTGCACCATGAAAAACCCCTCACCTTCGATCGCCAGATCCAGCGGATTGCCGGTCTGCTCCAGCGCGCCCTGGCCCAGGTTGATCCGGTCACCGCCGATCAGCCCGTAGTTGTTCACCGTCTGCCCCAGCTGCGAGTTGCTGGCGTCCGGGCCCAACAGCACCGAGCGGAAGTACTCCTGCTCGGAGCGGTAGCCGGGCGTCTGCGCATTGGCCAGATTCGTCGCCGCCAAATCGAGAGCCTGCGTCCGCGCAATCAGGCCGGTCATCGCCGCATAGTAACCACTGTCCATCGAATGCCTCCCCCAGGCACAAGGAGACGATGCAGGTGAAGGACCGGAGGGGGAGCAATGAGATTAGAAGATGGTCAGAATTGGGACAGCGGAGAGGGACTAAGGGACTAAGGGGGCTCGGGGAGTTGTTTGGCTTCGCAGGAAGAATTTGTTCTTCCTCAAAATCTCCGCGGTAATCGAGTTAAGGTTGCGGGAGAGATCGGTATTGCACAGGATGATCCCAGTCCCTCAGTCCCTCAGTCCCTGTATTACTGCAGTCCGTCGCAGATGATGGTGACCTCAAAGCTGGCGTCATCGAAATGGTAGGTGTGGTAGAGCTTAAACTCCGGCGCCTGCACATGGAGGTTGTAATCGCGGCCGGTGATGACGGCCGGGACCGAGAGGCCGCAGTTGGCCGCCAGATCCGGCACCTTGCCCTTCCAGGCTCCAGCCAGCATATTGCAGATCTCGCCGATGCCATCCTTGACGGTATCGTCGATCTCCTCAAACTCCATGCCGGTCATGTGGGCGGCAATCTTGATGGCCGCCGAGGCCCCGCTGCGAAAGACACAGGCCCCGCTCAGCAGGCCGCCAAAACCCACAACCGCCGTCACCGACTCCGGCTCGACGATCTCCACAGGCCCGGAGTAGCGCTGGCAGTTCACTCCCAGCATCAACTGAAAGACCTCTTCCACACTGGCATCCAGGTTCTTCGGATCGGAGACCAGATGCACGGATTCCCGCAACGATAGCGTCATCGTACGCTCCATTTCCTTCGCGCCGCCGTTTTTGCCTCGCGCCACCGCGGCCCCGCGCACACCATACAATTGCACACCGCTGCCTCCCGGCTACGCCGCATTCAACAGCGGCAGCACCCGCTCCTTCACCTGCTCGGCTGTAAACGGCTTGCGGATGTAACCCTGCGCCCCCGCCAGAATGGCTTGTTTGACGTGCTCCTCGCTCGACTCGGTGGTAATCATCACCACCGGGACGCCGGGAGCCAGATTCTGCGCGCGCAGTTGGCGCAGAAACTCCAGCCCATCCATCGAGGGCATATTAATGTCGGAGAGAATCAGATCCACCTGCTGGGCCTTCAACAGGTCCAGCCCCTCGACGCCGCTACCGGCCTCGAAGACCAGCAACGGATTCAAACCCGCCTGGCGGAGCGAGCGCTCCACAATCTTGCGCATCACCGAGGAATCGTCGACGATCAGCGTTCTCACTTCACTCATGCCCAGCTCCTCTGCTACTCACCCTATCGGCTCCGGCAGAGATTCCTTGAGAGACAATTCCGCTTGGAGCTTCGACTGGTGCTCAATGGGTTCCAATCGAGCAGATCAGATCCTGGACCTGCTCGCGCGGGGGCATCGGTCCTCGCTGCGGGCGCAGCCACATCCGCAGCCACAGGCAATCGTGAACCCTCACCAGGCGGGAGTCGACCGGACGCAGCCGCTCGATTGCGCGGGAGAGCGCATGCGCAACCGCCGGCTCGGAGTTGGCCTCGATCAGCTCGACCGGGGGAAACTTGGCATTCAGCATACGGCTGTGCGCGGGCGCAAAGAGCGACTCCTGCACCAGCCCGCTCTCCACTCTCAGGCCGCTCATGCGCTCCACAGCCAGCGCCAGGATCGGGTCCAGACGGTCTTCAAAGCCCAGATAGAGCAGCTTGCCCGCGGCCACACGCAGAGGAAGCGCGCCGAAGGCATCCACAAAAAGACGGGGCAACAGAACGCTGAGCGCCTCGGCGTCGTGAAACTCCAGCGGCAGCACCGGGCAGCTCCACTGCACGCCCAGCGCACGCGTGACCAATTGTTCGCTGACCCCCTGCTGGCGCACCAGCCAGTGGCCCAGCCGTCCGGCTCCCGCCAGTCTCTGCGCATCCAGCGCCTGGCGCAGTTGTCCCGGCGTGATCCAGCCCTGCTCCAGCATCACCAGACCCAGCGGAACGCGGTGGCGATGGTTCTCGGCTCCCTGCCCCCGTCCATCCAGCTCGCGGCTCACCGCCGCCTCGACCCGTGCCGCCGTGCACGCGGCCGAGCAGTTCCAGCCACCCTCAAAGACCGGCGCCATCCGGCTGCGCCACAGATGCAGCCAGCCGGAGCCGCAGCCGGGATTGGCGCAGGTTTCAAACAGGGCGTCGCGTACCGGGCGGCGCGTTCCCTTCTCCGCGCCTTTGAGCGGCTGCACGCTCTCAAAGTCCCTCGGCCTCTGCCCGCGCAGGGCATCCTGAACGGCCGCCAGACGCCCCGGAGCGAAGGCATCATAGCTCCGATCTCCGCTTAGAAGAGGCATCGTATGCTCTCCAGCCGCTTCCTGGGCGATGCCACCTCGGTCACCCGCAGGCCGAAGTTGCCGTTGACCAGCACCACCTCGCCGCGCGCCACAATCTTGTCGCCGACAATCAAGTCCACCGGGTCGGCCACATTGCGATCCAGTTGCACGACGTCGCCGGGCCCCAGATCGAGGATCTCGGCCAGCGGCAGCTCCTTGCAGCCGAAGCGCAAGGCGGCCTCGAGCTCGACATCCAGCAGCAGCTCAATGCCCGCACTCAGACTGGGCGATGCCACCGGCGGCGGAGCGGCCTGCGCGGCGGGCGGGGCGGCCGCCGGCTTGGGCGCGCGCACCTCGTCGCGCACCAGAATCGTCCACGAGCGCTCTCCGGACTTCAACTGAAAGGCGCAGGAGACCTTGCTCTCCCCGGCAATCTCCTCAAACTTCTGGACGCTGCACTTCTTTCCCGTCTTGGCCAGCAATTCGCCGGCGGCGGCCGAGGCGACCTCATTGAGAATCTCCGCCCAGCCGGCCTTCTGGTCCGCGCCCTCGCCCACCAGCGGCGATTCCAGAATCGCCGGATCGAGGATGACGGCAAAGCGGCCTTCCACCTCGCCGGCTATGGTTGCGGCAAAGCCGAAGGAGCCGGCGGCCAGCGGCTTGGGCAGCGCCTCGGAGAGCTCCGGCTCTCCGGCCAGCGCCTGGCTAAAGAGGGTGGTCGCAACTTCGATCCAGCATTCCAGATAACTCTTCATGGCTCTGCCTCGGTATACGTCTGCTCGATGCGGGCGGCGCGGTGCGCTCCCTGGCGAATGGCCTGCGCGGTGGCCAGCCTCTGACCGCCGACCCTCCACTCGGAGAGGGCATTGGCGGCCAAATCCAGGCGCAGCACCATGCCCGGCTCCAAATTCTCGATCGAGCTGGCCGACAGGCTCACCGTGGGCAGTTGCAGCGTGCCGCCGAAGACGATCCGCCGCGCCGCCGCCTCCATGCGCGCCCGGGTCTCGCCGCCATGACGGCGCCGCCGCGCCCAATCCGAGGTCAGGCGGCGCAGAATGGTATTGGCCACGACTGCCGGAAAGGCCAGATTCAGCAGCCCCGAGCTGTGCGGCATGCGAATCTCGAAGCTCAGGCAGAGGGTCTTTTCCGTCACCGACATGATGCGCGCCACCTGCGTCTGCATCTGGCGGCGCTCGAAGTTGAAGCTCAAACCCACCGGCTGCCAGGCCGCGGTCAGCTCGCGGCAGATGATCTCGACGACCGAGGCCAGAATCGACTCTTCAATGTCGGTCAGCTCGCGCAGAGGGCCGTCGCGTCCCTCACCGCCCAACAATAAATCGATGATCGGAGGAGCCAAGGCCAGATCCAGTTGCAGCACCGACAGAGCCCCCAGCGGCTCCATGCGCACGCTGGCCACATAGCTGATCTCAGGGATGCGCAGCAGAAATTCGTTGAAGGGAATTTGTTCGGCCGAGACCAAATTGACCTGAAAACGGGTTCTGAGCCAGGCAGCCAGGTTGTGCGTCAGGTTGCGAGCAAACAGATCGTTCAGCATCGAGATGGCACGCAGTTGATCGGTCGAGATCTGACCGGCCGAGGAGAAATTGTAGGGCACGACGCGAGCCCTGACCTCGGTCTTCTGCGCCTCGGACGTCGTGCTGCGCGCCGCCTGAAAGAGCGCATCGATCTCGTTCTGCTTGAGCGTCTTCTCGATCATGGCTTTCCCCTTGAAAAACAGTTCTCAGTTCACAGTTCTCAGTTCACAGTAAAGAACATGGAATAATCAGACTCATCGCCGACTTCAAGTTCTTGTTTATCGACCACAGAGAACCAAGAACTAGGAACTGACAACTGTGAACTGCTTTTTCACCGCCGCGCCCGCTCGACAGGCTTGCGCACGCGCATCCGGTCAAAGGCCCCATGCGCCGCCAGATCCTTTAGCGCGCCCCTCAGATGCACCACCGCCGAGGCGTGCACCTGCGAGACCCGCGATTCGACCACTCCCAGCGCCAGGCCGATCTCGCGCATCGTCATCTCTTCGTAGTAGTACAGGCTCATCACCAGCCTTTCGCGGTCGGGCAGATTCTGAATCGCCTCGGCCAGCCGCTCCTCGAGCTCGCCCCTGAGGCAGCGGAAGAGCGGATCCTCCTCCGGACGGCCCGGCACATAGGCCAGCTCCTCTTCTCCGGAGTCTTCATTGCGCTCCATGTGCAGGGTGCCGATCTCGAGGCCCTTCAGATCGCCCAGCAACTGCTGATACTCTTCCAGTTCCAGCGCCATCTCCAGCGCCACCTCGCCCTCGTTGGGCGCATGGCCCAGGCGCGCCGTCAGCACGCGGATCGCCTCCTCGACGGCGCGGCCCTTGCGGCGCAGCTCGCGCGGGCTCCAGTCGAGCGTGCGCAGGCTGTCCAGAATCGCGCCGCGAATGCGGAACTGCGCATAGCTGCGGAACTGAACTTTCTTGGCAGGATCAAATTTACTGAAGGCGTCCATCAGCCCCACCACCCCGGCCGAGACCAGATCCTCGATGTCGACGTGCTGCGGCAGACGCTCGTGGATGCGGCGGGCCAGAAAGCGTACGATCGGCAGATGCTCCAGCAGCACCCGCTCCTGCTCACCGCTGAGCGTAGGAAACTGCGCGCCCGGGGGATAACCGTTGTCTGCGGCGCCACGCCGCGCCGATCCCAGACCAGTGGCCGTATTTGCGGCTTCCATCCCCATCCATCCCCCCAGTTGTCCCCGCACACTATTCCTGCACTTACCCCTCCGTTAGAGAGGTATTTTCCTTTAAGAAAACATCACTCAACGGTAATGAAAATCAACTTAAGTAACAGTTGCCAGTTCTTAGTTCACAGTTCTCAGCGGCCTGAACGCAGTTGCGGCTTTCGCCTCTGCCGCTTCCAATGCACTGCGCTTTCTTCGTCTCTTCTCCTGTGCTTGTCCCCAGCCCCTATTCCCCAGCCCCTATTCCCCAGCCCCTATTCCCTAGTCCCTTAGTCCCCCGCTCTTTCACCGCACCGTTCCCACCGGCCGCAGGCGAATCTCCGGAGGAATCTCACCGGCCGCCACCACCGCCAGACGAGGCATCACCGGCTCCAGCCAGCGCTTGACGTAATAGCGGGCTGGACTAGGACATAAAAGCACGGGAAGCGCCGCAGCGGAGGCCGAAGGGATAAGCCGCCTCAAAGAATCGGCCAGACGGCGAACGACCGGCGTGCCCGGCGTCGAGCCCGAGGCCAGCATTCTTTGTGCGGCCTCGGGCGAGAGCGTGGCCTGAATCTCCTCTTCGAGCGCTCCATCCAGCAACAGCACCGGCAGCTGGCCCTCGCCGTCGACCAGCGGCAAAATCAGCCTGCGGCCCAGCGACTGGCGCGCGGCCTCGACCAGCGCAACGACACCCTTGTTCACCGGCGCGGTCTCCAGCATCGATTCCAGAATCGAGCCCAGATCGCGGATCGAGACCCGTTCGCGCAGCAGTTGTTCCAGCACTCGTCCCACCTCGCCCAGGGTGAGCAGCTTGGGCACCAGCTCTTCCATCAATTTCGGATGGCTGTCGTTCAGCGAGTCCATCAGCCGCTTGGTCTCGGCCCGTCCCAGCAGCTCGTAGGCATGGCGGCGGATTAGCTCGCCCAGATGCGTGGTGATCACAGTCGTCGCATCGACGACCGAGTAGCCGGAGGCGTTGGCCTGATCCTCAAGCGTTGGCTGAATCCAGATCGCGGGCACGCCGAAGGCCGGCTCGCGCGCCTCCTTTCCCGGCAGCGGACGGCGGTTGGGATCGCCCGAGACGGCTAGTAGCAGCGCGCCCTCGGTCTGCCAGCGGCCAATCTCCATGCCCCGCAAACTGAAGAGATACTCGCGCGGCTTCAGACGCAGATTGTCGCTGATGTGCACGGGCGGCACCAGAAAGCCCATCTCAGCGGATAAGTGGCGGCGCAGGGAGCGAACGCGACTCAGCAGCTGGCCGCTCTGCTTCTCGTCCACCAGCGGAATCAACTGGAAGCCGATCTCGAGCGTCAGCTCCTCCAGGCGCAGCAGGTTGGCCAGATCGTTCGATACCGCCTCACCCGGCTTCTTCTTCTCTCCCGCCGCCGTCTCCGCGCTCACCGGCACCGGGGCGGGAAGAGCCGCCACCCGCCGCGCTGCAAAAAACAGGCCGGTGGCGACGATCAGAAATGGAATCTTGGGCAGCCCCGGAATCAGGCACATCAGCGCGGAAAACAGGCTGGCCAAATACAGCGTGACCGGCTTGGCCAGCAGTTGGGCGCGAATCTCGCCGCCCAGCAAGCCGGCCGAGTTGGCGCGGGTGAGCGTGATGCCGCCGGCTACCGAGACCAGCAGCGAGGGGATCAGTGTGACCAGCCCGTCGCCCACCGTCAATACCGTGTACGTGCGCGCCGCCTCGCCCAGCTCGATTCCCTGCTGCAAGGTTCCAATCAGCAATCCGGCGATGATGTTGATGCCGGTAATCAGAATCGTGGCCAGCGAATCGCGCTGATTGAAGCGCGCCGCGCCGTCCATCGCGCCGTAGAACTCGGCCTCGTGGGCGATCGCCTGGCGTCTTCTGCGCGCCTCGACCTCGTCGATCAGCCCGGCGTTCATATCGGCGTCGATGGCCATCTGCTTGCCGGGCAGCGCATCGAGGGTAAAGCGCGCCGTCACCTCTGCGGTGCGCACCGCGCCATGTGAGACCACCAGAAATTGAATCGCGATCAGCGCCAGAAAGAGCACGAAGCCGACCACGTAGTTGCCGCCCACGACAAACTGCCCGAAGGCCTCGATCACCTTGCCGGCGGCCGCCGTGCCCTCCTGCCCATGCAGCAGAATGCGGCGGCTCGAGGCGATATTCAGGGCCAGACGGAAGAGCGTCAGCAGCAACAATAATGTCGGAAAGACGCTCAACTCGACTGCCCTGCGAATCTGCACCGCGGAGAGGAAGACGATGATCGAGGCGGCCATCGAGAGCGCGAGCAAAAAATCGAGGCCAGCGGCCGGCAGCGGCACCAGCATGACAAAGATCACGCTGATGGCCGCCAATGGCAGCACGTACTCGCGCAGCCGATCGAGAAATGTAGCTGCGGCCAATGGCGTCGCAGGCAGTGCGGCAGTGCTCATTGCGGACCTCCTGTCATGGGCGATGGAGCGGAGCCGGGCCGGCCCGCCTGAGGATTGCTGCGCACCCTCGCCGCCGCCTCCCTCGCCTTGCGTTCACGCATCTCCTCCTCCAGGCGCTGGCGATAGAGATAGGCCAGGATCGCCGCCACCGCGGCATAGAGATCGGCGGGGATCGGCTGGCCGACCTCGACCGTGCGATAGAGTGAGCGTGCCAGCGGCGGGTTCTCGATGATCGGCACGCCCGCCCATCGGGCCTCGGCCTTGATCTCCTCGGCCAGCAGGTTGCGTCCCTTGGCCATCAGCTTGGGTGCCTCCATCGTCTCGAAGTCAAAGCTCAGCGCCACGGCATAGTGCGTCGGATTGGTCAACACCACGGCGGCCTTCGATACATCGTTCTTCACCTTGCGGCGGCGCGCCTGGCGTTGCAGGTTGCGGATGCGCGAGCGGATCTGCGGATTGCCCTCGGTCTCCTTGTACTCGTCGCGCAGATCCTCCCGGCTCATCTTCAATCGGGACTCGCGGCTTTGCCACTCCACCAGATAGTCGATCAGCGACCAGGCGAAGAGCAGCCAGGCGGCGGCCAGCAGCAGCCCGTAGATATCGCCTCCCATCAACTCCAGCCGCGCGGTGGAAAAAGGCGGCAGGCGCAGTTGGCGCGCGATGCGCTGCACCGCGAAGACGGCCAGAATCGCCGCCGGGACCAAGGACTTGGCCAGGCGCGCGGCGGCGCGCAGGCTGAAGAGATTTTTGATATTCGAGACCGGATTGATGCGGTCCATCTTGAAGCCGATTGCGCCCGGATGAAAGCTGACCCCTCCGGTCTGCAGGACGCCCACGCCCAGCACGGCCGCGGCCACCGCCGCCATCATCATCGCCGGCGGGCCCAGCAGTGCGAAGGTCAAGCGCCGCAGCGCATAAAGCGTCGGTTGAATCTCGGCCGGCTCCCAGTGCATGGGAAGGCCCAGCGCCAGAAAGGCGGCAAAGTCGTTGCGCCAGACCAGCAGCAGATGGCCGCCCGCCGCGCCCAGCATCATCACTCCGGCCAGCGTTCCGGCGGCAGCCGACAGCTCGCGGCTGTGTAGGATGTCGCCTTCCTTGCGCGCTTTGTCGCGCCGGTGCGCTGTTGCTTGTTCCGTGGGCTCTCCGGGCATCGGCTATCCTCCCATGCCCGCAAGCGCCATGCCCGCATGCGCTGCGTGCGGCGTCGCGATCAGCCGCTCGGCCATATCCAGCAATCCGCTGAAGCGGGCCTCGATGAAGCGCGGCCACAGAGCCAGTGAACCGCCCAGCAGCAGATAGCCGGTGATGGTCTTCATCGGCACGGTCAGCATCATCACTGGCAGTTGCGGGCTGAGCTTGCCCAGCAGCGCCACCGAGATCTCCACCAGCATGGTGGCCGCCAGCACCGGCGCAGCCAGCTCGACGGCGGCCAGAAAGATACCGCCCGCGGCGTGCACAATCTCCAGCGCCGAACTGGGCTCAAGCACAAAGCTGCCCAGCGGCGCGGCGCGGAAGCTGCGCACCATCGAGGCAAGCAGGATCCGGTCCAGCCCCGCCGTAATCACCACCAGCGTGCCCATCAGTTGAAAGAGATCGCCCAGCAGCGGCGTCTGGATCGACGAGGTCGGGTCCAGCAGGTTGACCATCGAGAAGCTGAACTGCACGCCCACCACCTGACCGGCGAAGAGCATCATCTCGGTCAAGAGCGCGAGCGAAAGACCGTAGACCAGCCCCACGGCCAGCTCGCCGATCAGGGCCGAATAGCTCAGGCTCACCTCGGCGCGCGGTAGCGCCGCCACCAGAGGCGCCAGCAGAAAGGCCACCGCGCCCACAAAGACCGCCTTGGTGCGAATCGGCAACGCCGTCGAAGAGAAGAACGGAGCAAAGGCCACCATCCCGCTCACCCTTACCAGGGTCAGCATCATGGCGCTCAAAAAGTGACTCCAGTCCTGCATTCGGTTCCTCGCAAACAGTTCTCAGTTCACCGTTCTCAGTTCTCAGTCGGGCATCCGCCAACTTGCCAACTTGCTTGTCACCGCGCAGCGGTGGCTAACTCTCCATCTTGAAAACAGATCAAAAAACTCCATTCACCACTGACAACTGAGAACTGTGAACTGTCTTCTACCCCACAAAGCGATGAAAATCGGCAAACAGCAGCAGCGTATAAGCCGCCATCCGCCCCAGAAACCAGGGCATTCCCACCAGCAGGATCAATGCGATCGCGGCAAGGCGCGGCACGCTGGTCAGCGACTGCTCCTGCAAGCTGGTCAATGTTTGAAAGAGGCTCAGCACAAAGCTGATCAGAATCGTCGCCACCAGCAAGGGCGCGGCCAGGATCAGAGCCTCCTTCATCAATTGGCGCAACAGCTCGGCAACCATATCGGGTGTCATCGTCGCTCCCTTCCAGCTCAAAAGCTCTTCAACAGCGAGTTGGCCAGCAGATTCCAGCCATCCACCATCACAAACAGCAAGATCTTCAGCGGCGTCGAGACCACCACCGGCGGCAGTTGGAACATTCCGATGGAGGTGGTGATCGAGGCCGTCACCATATCGATCAATAGAAAGGGAAGAAACAAGACCGCGCCGATGGCGAAGCCCGCCTTCAGCTCGGAGAGCATATAGGCCGGCACGACGGCCCGCAGCGGCAGATCCTGCGCTCTGTTGGGACGAGGAATCTGCCCGGCCGCGGTAAACAGCGCCAGATCCTTCTCCCGCGCGTAATGCAGCATGAAGAGCTTGACCGGCCCGGAGCCGCGATCGAGCGCCTCCATCCCGGTAATCTGCCCCGCTCGATAGGGCTCAACCGCCTGCTGGTCCACTTGATTCAGCACCGGCGTCATCAGAAACCAGGTCATCATCAGCGCCAGTCCCATCAGCGTCGGATTTGAGGGCGCCGTCTGCGTGCCCAGCGCCTGGCGCAGGAAGTGGAAGACCACCAGCAGCCGCACCATCGGCGTCACGGCCATCAGGATCGCCGGCAGCAGCGTAATCAGCGTCAGAACCAGCAGAATCGTCCACGGAGTCGAGTCCGAGGGATGCAGCCGCGCATTCAGGTCGGGCAGCAGGGGCACGGAGGCAGGAGCCGCCGCCAGCAGAAGAGCTACCATGAGACCCTCGCGACAGCCTTCGAAACGGCGCGCGCCGCAACGGGCCTGGCACTCGCGCCATTCATCGCGATCGGCAGGCGCTCATCGAGCGGATAAAACGCCGGCGCGCCCTCCGGTGAAGTGGCCACCAGAAAGCGTCTTCCCTCGGCCTCCACCAGCGCCAGCGACTGGCGCGGAGCCAGCGCAATCCGCTCCACCAGCTCCAGCCGCGGAGCGCTGCGTCCGCCGCCCCTGAGCCGCCCCAGCAGCCAGCCAGCCAATCCTCCCACCGACGCCCTCTCTTCTGTTGCTCTCATCCCCCCAGCCTTCCCCTATTCCCTATTCCCTTAGTCCCTGTCTTGTCACACCAGCCGCGTCACGCGCACCGCCAGTTGCGAATCGACCACCTCGAACTCGCTCCAGGCCAGTTGCACGGCTCCTGCGGCAAGCGGCATATCCTCGCCATGCGCCCACTGCGTCTCCACCACCAGCCCCGGCTCCATCGCCAGCAGGTTGCGCACCCTGAAGTTCCGCACCGGCACGGTCACATCCAGCTCCACCGGCATCCGCGCCACCGGCGCGCTCAGCACCATCCCCGCGCCCTCCACCGGCGCGTGCGGCGACGGCACCAGCGCCTGCTCGGCGGCCAGCTCCACCGCGTGCGCGGCATCGGGCGAATGCGCCGTAACCGGCGGCGGTGGCGGAAGTGGACGTGTCGAGGCCATGCGCTGAGGATTCAAGCAGTAAGGTGACCAGAAACGGGACAATGGGATTGGGAAGGATTAAGGGTTGCCCTCCGCGCCTCACAACCGCCCTGGCGTGCGCATTTGGTCCTCCACCTTCCATCCGTCTTTGCTCCGCTTGCTTGCAAAGCTGAGAATTTCTTTAATCAACGCCAGCGCGCCCTGGCAATTTTTTAACTTCTTCCCAGAGTTTTGCCGCCCAATCCTCTCTCTGACTCGTGCTCTTCTCACGCCTCGCCCCATACTCACGCCCGCTGTTACACTGGAGGTACATCAATCTGCGGACTCCGGCATTCCGTTGCCCCATTTCCGCCATCCAGTGAGGTCCATCTTCCATGTCCGAAGCTAATCCAAGCCAGACCATCCCCGCCACCAGCCTGCGACTCAAGATCGGCCTCGCCGAGATGCTCAAAGGCGGCGTCATCATGGATGTGATGAATGTCGAGCAGGCGCGCATCGCCGAAGAGGCCGGCGCCACCTCGGTCATGGCGCTCGAACGCGTTCCGGCAATGATTCGCGCCCAGGGCGGCGTCGCCCGCATGGCACGCCCCTCGCTGATCAAGCAGATCATCGCCGCCGTGTCGATTCCTGTGATGGCCAAGGCCCGCATCGGCCACTTCGCCGAGGCGCAGATCTTGCAGGAGCTGGGCGTCGACTTCATCGATGAGAGCGAGGTTCTGACCCCCGCCGACGAGGCCCATCACATCGACAAGCACGCCTTTACCACCCCGTTTGTCTGCGGCGCGCGTAATCTGGGCGAAGCTCTTCGCCGCATCGCCGAGGGCGCGGCCATGATCCGGACTAAGGGTGAAGCCGGCACCGGCGACGTCGTCCATGCCGTCCAGCACATGCGCCAGATCACCCGCGAGATGCGCGCCCTCACCGTGCTTTCGGAGCAGGAACTTTACGCCGCCGCCAAAGACCACCAGGCCCCTTACGAACTCATCCGCATGGTCGCGCAATCCGGCAAGCTGCCCGTGCCCAACTTTTCAGCAGGTGGAATTGCGACCCCCGCCGACGCCGCTCTGATGATGCAGCTCGGCGCAGAGGCCGTCTTCGTCGGCTCAGGAATTTTTATGAAGGGCACAGCCACCCCGCTCGATGTCGAGAACGATCCCAACGAGCGCGCCGAAGCCGTCTCCCGCGCCTGCGCCATCGTCATGGCCACCACCCACTACAACGACCCCAAGATATTAGCCGAAGTCAGCGAGCAGGTCACCGGCACCATGACAGGCCTAGCCGCCGCCGGCATCGAATTGAAGGATCAACTCCAAACAAGAGGCTGGTAGAAATTTGCCGAAGGCGGCTGCCGCACCGCAGGTGCCTCGCTATCCGCTCGCAGAAGTTTCATAGTTTCCCATCCCGCGCCAGAGCAATGGCGCGGGATATTATTTATTGTTCGATAAGCTTCGAAAAATAGGCGTTTTCACGCGCCAACGGAGAGAGCAAGGGCTTTTAGTCCCCCTGAGTCTAAGCTCACAAAATGTGTGGCTTTGGCGACGAGCCATTCGTCTATGCATTTGTAATGAGTTTTGCTTCATAGGAAACACAAGCCTATCTGGAGATATGCTCTAAGGAACCTCTGATCAGGCCCTGATATTTTCCGTGTTGAAGGTTGGAGGTTGATTTCCTGGAGAGATTCCGCATTTCTGCAGTGATTTCAAGGCCAAAAGTGCTTTACGTGTTCGAATTATCGTCTCGGGAAGCCGTTTCCCGGCCCCGAGAGACACTACGCCCCCAACGGGGCCAATTGCGGCGTCAGCCGCTTGCGATGCTGGTAAAGATTGATCAAAGCGAAGGCTGTCAGCA
>Ga0302282_1000179_pt1 | contig 47591 bp, 45 predicted proteins | sample III_Fen_E1_3_FD_198763 | JGI IMG/M metagenome (GOLD analysis project Ga0302282, IMG submission 198763) | Peat permafrost microbial communities from Stordalen Mire near Abisko, Sweden - III_Fen_E1_3 | ecosystem: Environmental > Terrestrial > Soil > Wetlands > Permafrost | place: Sweden: Abisko... | reverse complement strand
CGGCCAGGATGGTGAAAACCATTTTCATCAGGTGTAGGATAACCAGCCGGACTTAAACCGTAAAACAGATTCAGGTAGGGTGGTCATTTCCCCGCCGCCGCCGCTTGGTCGCGGTAATGGTAAGTGCGGGCGATGAGGCTGAAGACGATGGCCACGCCAAACATCATGCCCGCGTATAGCAGGAAACGCCCGGTGCTCACGGAGGCATCGTCGGAGTTAGTGCCAGGCTGCGATAAAAACTTGGTGAGGAGCGCTACGAAGAGGTTGCCGGCGGCGACCGTGAGCAGCCAGAAACTCATGATCAAACTTTTCATCTCCGGCGCAGCCTCGCGGAAGGCGAACTCCAGCCCCGTCGTCGAGACCAGCACCTCTGCGGCCGTGATGATGACGTAAGGCCACGTTTGCCACAGGATGCTCAAATGCGCGCCGGCCGCGATCCGTTGCTGCAGCAGCGCCACCACCACGAAGGAAACGGACGCGAGAAACAGCCCGTAGCTCATGCGCTTGAGCGGCGCGGCAAAGCGGCCCATCGCCGGATACAGCCAGAGCGTGAAGATGGGCACGAACAACATGATGAGCAGCGGATTCAACGATTGCATCTGCTCCGCGCCCACATCGAGCCCGAGGATGTTCACGTGCGACATTTTTAGCCCCTGCAACACCCACGTGGAATTGCCCTGGTCATAGAGCGCCCAGAACATCGGGATCGTCGCGAACACGAACAGGATCGGCGGCACCGAGCGCGCGGCGGTCACTTCGTTCTCAGAGAACCGCGCGCGGGCGGCATCCCAAAACGTTTGGCCCGGCCAGCGCTTGATGGATAGCGCGGTGAAAAACACCTGAAAAAAGCCTGCGTGCCGCTTCTCCCGGTTGGTCGGCACGAAGATATAATATTTTTTGCCACGCCAGAAAATGTAGGTGGCGATGGCCATCAAAATCCCCGGCACGGCGAAGGCCGGGCTGTACCCGTGATGATCCTTCACCCACGGCACCACGATGAAGGAGAAGAACGAGCCGAAATTGATCGCCCAGTAAAACGCGCCGTAGGCCTTCTGCATCAGGTGCGACTGATCGGGTGTGAACTGCTCCCCCATGAACGCCGAGACGCAGGGCTTGATGCCACCCGAGCCGAGCGCGATCAGCGTTAGGCCGATGAAGAGGCAGTTCAGTTTGCCCTGGCCGCTGAAAAAATCGCTACAAGCGAGCGTGCCATGGCCGGCACAGTAAAACAGCGACACCCAGAAAATCGTCCGGTAGCGCCCGATGAGCTTGTCCGAGAGCCACGCGCCGAGCAGCGGCGTGAAATAATTGAACGACTTGAACAGAGCGATGATGGTCGTGGCGTAATCCTCGCTCTTGCCGAGGCCGCCGGCGATGAGCTGGCCGCTGATGTAGCCGGCGAGTATGCCGGTCATTCCGTAATAGCTGAAGCGTTCGCACGCCTCGTTGCCGATGATGTATTTGATCTGGCGCGGCCAGCGGCTGATTTCGGTTGCGTCGTTCAAATCCAATCCTTTTCCCCAGCCTAAGCCAGCCTGCCCACGGTGAAAAGGGGGATGTTAAGCAAACCGCAAAGGCTTATGGGCAAATTCATAATTGCATTAAGAAGTCGGCTGACTTCACCAATAGTGATGCACCAGCGGCTTGATCTGGCTGGTGTAGATGGCCTCGATTTTTTCCATGGTCGCCGCCGGGAGTGGTTTCAGCCCGGATGCCGCGACATTTTCCGCGACTTGCGCCGGCCGCTTCGCGCCGGGGATGGCGCAGGTGACGGCAGGAAATTCCAGAATCCAGCGTAACGCTAGTTGCGCCAGCGACGCTCCGGGCGGAACCAGTTTCTTGAGCTGGCTTACCGCGCGCAGGCCGGTCTCAAAGTCCACGCCGGCAAAGGTTTCACCCCGGTCGAATTCCTCGCCCTGACGGTTGAAATTCCGGTGGTCGTCTTTCGCGAACCGGCTGGCGCGCGTAAGCTTGCCGGACAACAAGCCGGAAGCCAGTGGCACGCGGGCGAGGATGCCGACCTTGCGGCGTTGCGCCTCGGTGAAGAAAAGTTCCGCCGGACGCTGCCGAAATATATTGAAGATGATCTGCACGGACTGGACGTTGGGATATTCAATGGCCTTGAGCGCTTCCTCAACCTTCTCGACGCTCACGCCGTAGTGACGAAGTTTTCCTGCCTTCACCAGGTCGTCCAGCGTGCCGAAGACTTCCGGACGGTAAAACACCTCTGGATGCGGGCAATGCAACTGGAGCAGGTCGATCGCGTCGGTGTTCTGGTTCTTGAGGCTGCGGTTAACCCAGGTCGTCAGGTTTTTGCGGCTATAACCAGCGGCGGACTGGACGGGGAGCCGGCGGCCGGCCTTGGTGGCGACGTAAAACTTTTCCTTCCGTTCCTTTTTCAATTTGGCGAGCAATCGTTCGCTTCGGCCATCGCCGTAAACGTCGGCGGTGTCAAAAAAATTAACGCCACCGTCCAGCGCGGCATGTAGCGCGGCAAGAGATTCCCGATCATCCGTCTGGCCCCATGCGCCGCCGATGGCCCACGCGCCAAAACTGATCTCGGAAATCTTCCAGCCGGTCCGGCCCAAGTTGCGATAATTCATGTGAAGATGTTAAAAAAGATTCCCTGTGGCGCAAGGTGGCAATCCATGTGTCGGACGTGTCTTTGCCATGAATTATTTTCGGTCAACTTCAAGAACCGGGATCCCAAACCTTCATTCGCGGCCGGTTAATATTCGTCCCAAATCGCCGCTTATAATATGAGAATGAAAAAAAGGCGTCCGTTGCCGGACGCCTTGAAAGTGTTCTACGGCAACTCAAGCCGTGGCTTCGCCCACCTGGAACCGTACGAAGCGGCGGATGACAATCTCGTCGCCGAGCTGCTTCGAGATTTGCGCAACGTGTTCCTTGACACTGACTTCGGAATTACGCTTCACGAATCCTTGGTCCACCAAACAGTAGGTTTGGAAGAACTTTTCCAAGACGCCGGCGAGGATTTTTTCCATCGCGGCGGCGGGCTTGCCCTTCAAACGGTCAGATTGCGCGGCAATTTCGCGTTCCTTGGCAATGACGGCGGGCGCGACGTTTTCGCGGGAGACAACTTGGGGGAAACCGGCGGCGATCTGGAGGGTGATGTCCTTGACCAGTTGCTTGAATTCGTCTTTGGTGGTGGTCTCGGCCTTACCGGCACCGACTTCCACCAGCACGCCGACTTTGGCGCCGGTGTGGATGTAGGCGGCCACGGCTCCCTCGCCGGTGACGTCGAGGCGGGCGTGACGGGTAATCTTGATGTTCTCGCCCATCTTGCCGACGGCGGCTTCGCGGTCAGCTTCCAGATTGACGTTCGGCTCGGCGGCGACCTTCTTGGCGATCTCGTCGGCAAAGGCGCGGAAAGCATCGTTGCGGGCGACGAAGTCGGTTTCGCAGTTCACTTCCACCAGTACGCCGGATTTGCCGCCGGGGGCGATGAATTGGGCGATGACCCCTTCGCGGGCCTCGCGCGTTGCCTTCTTCGCGGCGCTGGCGGCGCCGGATTTGCGGAGCAGATCCACGGCGGCTTCGATGCTGCCCTGGGCTTCGACGAGGGCTTTTTTACATTCCATCATGCCAACACCCGTCATCTCGCGGAGTTTGGCCACGTTCGTTGCGGTAATTTCAGCCATAGTAAAAATTATTGGTCGGTGGTTGGGGGTTGAGAGAAGGGACGCGGGGAAATTCATTCCGGCCGCGTCCCGTCGAATCAATCAGGCCGCAACGGGCGCGGCGACTTCGGGTGCAGGCGCGACGGCGGCTTCGGCCGGGGCAGCGTCTTCGTTCAAGCGGCGGGATTTCTTGGATTCAAATTCCGCGCGAGCCTGCGTGATGGCCTGCGACACGGCGCTGAGCAGCAACCGCACGGAACGGATGGCGTCGTCGTTCGCGGCGATCGGGTAATCAGCGTCCTCGGGATCGCAGTTCGTATCAACGAGCGCGACGACGGGAATGCCGAGTTTCTTGGCTTCGGCGATGGCGTTGTGTTCGCGCTTGACGTCCACGACGAAGAGGGCGGCGGGCATCTTGTCCAGTTCGCGGAGGCCGTCGAAATATTTATTCAACCGTGCGCCTTCGCGGCGGATGACCGCTTGTTCCTGCTTGCCGTAATTGGCCAGCGTGCCGTCTGTTTCCCACTTCTCAATTTCCTTGAGGCGTTTGATGGAGGTCTTGACGGTGGCGAAATTGGTCAGGGTGCCACCGAGCCAGCGCTCCACGACAAACATCTGACCGGTTTCCTTGGCGGTTTCCTTGACACAGATCTGCGCCTGTTTCTTGGTGCCGACGAACAAAATCTTGCCGCCTTTGCGTACGGAATTGGCGAGGTAGTTCAAGGCGGCTTCCAGCTGCGCCTCGGTCTTGCTCAGGTCGATGATGTGAATGCCGTTGCGCGCGTCAAAGATGAAGGGTTTCATCTTCGGATTCCAACGTTTCGTTTGATGTCCAAAATGGACGCCGGCTTCCAGCAGTTCTTTTACTCCGATCGTGCTCATGTTTGCAATTTTCCTTTGGTTATCACCTCGAATTAATTCAAGGCATCCTGCGGAACCCAGGATTTTGTTTGATGTTATTGTGGCCGCTCCCCGTCCACTCGAACGCGAATTTTAGGCCGTTAGCCCCATCGCCGGCAAAATGACCGATGACGAGGAAAGCGAAGTCTAACAGAGCCGCGCCGGCTGACAATGCCAAATTTGAGCCGTCTGGCCCGGAGGCCTAAACGACAAATTCCAGCTCCTGCCGGTGCGAAAGCAGTCCTCTCTCGAAGGCCTGATCGAGGAACCGGCGGATGCTCTCGCGGCCCCGGTCGCCATAATCCAGCGTCCAGTGGTTGACGTACATGCCGACGAATTTGTCCGCGAGGTCGCGCCCCATGTCGCGGGCGTATTGCAGCGCGTGCTGCACGGCTTCGGGGCGGTGATCGAGACTGAACTGGATGCTGGCGGTGAGGATGTCGGAGATCTGTTTGCGCGTGGCGAGATCAAACTTCTTGTGAATGACATTCCCGCCGAGGGGCAGGGGCAGGCCGTGGTTTTGCCGGCCCCACCAGACGCCGAGGTCTTCGCAGACGACGAGCCCCTCGTTCTGATAGGTCAGCTGGCCTTCGTGGATGATCAAACCGACTTCGGCGACGCCGTTTTTCACGGCGGCAAAAATCTGGTCGAAGGGCACGACGACAAAATTAAATTCCTTCGCGGGCTTGCCGAGCCAGAGTTGCAACGCCAAAAAGGCGCTGGTCATGGTGCCAGGCAAGGCGATTTTTTTTTCCAGGATTTCTTCGCGGGAAAATTTTTGCTTGGCCACGAGCATCGGGCCATAGCCGTCGCCCATGCTCGCGCCGCTGGGGAGCAGGGCGTATTTGTCGGAGACGTAGGCGTAGGCATGGATGCTGACGGCGGAGATGTCCAGTTCGCCGCGCGTGGCGCGCTCATTCAGCGTCTGGATATCCTGCAGGATGTGTTGAAAATTAAAGCCCTGCGTGGGGATGAGTTCCTTCGCGAGCGCGTAAAACATGAAGGCGTCGTCCGGGTCGGGCGAGTGGCCAAGAGTCAGGGTCGGATTTTCCATCCGTGGAAATTAAACCAGGCGGTGCGCGCTGTCACGACGAGAAGCTTGAGATACGGCAGGATGGTCATGAATTTCCTTGGTTACACGCACGCGCCACGTCTGTCCAATTGAAGCTGACCGCCGCCTCCTTGATCATGCGCAGTACATACTCCAATCAAATCCGGCGGGCGCGTGCGATGTATTCCTCCGCGTTTCTAACGTGAAACAACCGGCCGCCAGTTCCCCAACTGGCCGCCAATTGCCTCACGGTTCCCCACCCAAAACCACAACCATCTGTTTTAAGCAAAGCCAATGCCAATCATAAAATGCCTCCATTTCCCAATGTTTCGCCGACCGGCGGCCGGGATGGCCTCGCCCCGCCTGTTGTTTTTTTTTCAGGTGGAACAAAATTATCCGGCCGTTGTTGAAAATGTTGGTGACGCGCAAAGCTCGCTGGTTTGATATGGTTTCCAAAAACCCAACACCTACTTTGACGTGAAAAGCAGAGCATCTTTTTTCGCCGTCACCTTGATCTTGTCGCCCGGCTTGAATTCGCCCGCGAGTAATTTCGTCGCGAGCGGGTCGAGCAGGTGCTCCTGAATCGCGCGTTTGAGCGGGCGCGCGCCAAATTGCGGATCATAGCCTTCGCTCGCTAGCAGCTTCTTCGCGGCAGCGTCCACGTCGAGCGTGAGGTTCTGCTGCGTGAGCCTATGCTCCAATCGCCCAAGCTGGATGTCCACGATGCGCGCGATTTCACTTTCATCGAGGCTTTGGAAAATGATGACGTCGTCCACGCGGTTCAAAAATTCCGGGCGGAAATGTTTCTTCAACTCCGCCATCACCTTGTCTTCCATCACCTGATGCGCGGACTTGTCCGTGTGGCCGTCCATGAAATATTCCTGGATGATGGACGAGCCGAGGTTGCTGGTCATGATGACGATGGTGTTCTTGAAATCCACCGTGCGACCCTGGCCGTCCGTGAGCCGGCCATCGTCGAGCACTTGCAGCAAAACGTTGAACACGTCGCTGTGCGCCTTCTCAATTTCATCGAACAAGATCACCGAATACGGTTTGCGCCGCACCGCCTCGCTCAACTGTCCGCCTTCCTCGTAGCCGACGTAGCCCGGGGGCGCGCCGATTAGCCGTGCGACGGTGTGTTTCTCCATGTATTCGCTCATGTCGATCCGAATCATGGCGCTTTCATCGTCGAAAAGAAATTCCGCCAGCGCGCGCGCCGTCTCCGTTTTGCCGACGCCAGTGGGCCCGAGAAAAATAAATGAGCCGATCGGGCGGTTCGGATCCTGCAGCCCGCTCCGCGAACGGCGCACGGCGTTGGATACGGCGGTGATCGCCTGCTTCTGTCCGATTATGCGCAATTGCAAACGCTCCTCCATCTTGAGCAGCTTCTCGCGCTCGCCTTCGAGCATTCTCGACACCGGTATATGCGTCCACGCCGCGACGACTTTGGCGATGTCTTCATCGGTCACTTCTTGGCGAAGCAAAGTCGGCCGGGCATTCCCGCCCTTCACCGAAGGCGCCGCGTCGGCCATGCTTTCCATCTTCGCCAGCTTCTTTTCCAAATCGGGAATCTTGCCGTATTGCACTTCCGCCGACTTCGACAAATCACCCGCGCGCTGCGCTTTTTCCAATTCAATTTTAGCCTGCTCCAGTTGCTGCTGAACGATGCTCACGGCGTTGACCGCCGTTTTTTCATTCTGCCATTGCGCGGTGAGCGCCTTGGATTTGTCCTTCAAGTTCGCGACCGCCTTGTCAATGATCTTGAGCCGTTCCTTGCTCGCCGCGTCTTTTTCCTTGGCTAGCGACGTGCGCTCGATTTCCAACTGCAAAATCTGCCGGTCAAGCTGGTCGAGCTCCGTCGGCTTGGAATCCAATTCCATCTTTATGCGCGAAGCTGCCTCGTCCACGAGATCAATCGCCTTGTCCGGCAGAAACCGGTCTGTGATGTAGCGATGCGACAACGTAGCCGCCGCGACGAGCGCCGCGTCCTGGATGCGCACGCCGTGATGCACTTCGTAGCGCTCCTTCAACCCGCGCAAAATCGCGATGGTCGCCTCGACCGTCGGCTCGGCGACTTGCACCGGTTGGAAGCGCCGTTCGAGCGCCGGGTCTTTCTCGATATGTTTGCGATATTCGTCCAGCGTGGTCGCGCCGACGCAGCGCAACTCCCCGCGCGCGAGCTGCGGCTTCATGATGTTCGCCGCGTCGCTCGAACCTTCTGCCGCGCCCGCGCCGACCAGCGTGTGCAACTCATCAATGAACAAAATAATTTTACCCTCGCTCGCGGTAATCTCCTTGAGAAACGCCTTGAGCCGATCCTCGAATTCGCCGCGATACTTTGCGCCGGCGATCATCGCGCTCAAGTCCATGGCGACGAGCCGCTTGTTTTTCAGGGATTCCGGCACGTCGCCGCTGACGATGCGCCGCGCCAGCCCTTCGGCGATGGCGGTCTTGCCCACGCCCGGCTCGCCGATTAGCACTGGATTATTTTTCGTGCGGCGCGTCAGCACCTGCATCACGCGGCGGATTTCCTCATCGCGGCCGATGACCGGATCAATTTTCCCCTGCCGCGCAAGCGCCGTGAGATCGCGACCGTATTTTTCCAGCGCCTGAAATTTTCCTTCCGGCTGCTGGTCGGTCACGCGCTGGTTCCCGCGCAATTCCGCGAGCGCCTTGAGAACCGCGTCACGCTTGAGGTTGTGAGCGGTGAAAATCTTCTTGAGCGACGGACTGGCCTCGTCGAGCAGGCCGAGCAGCAGATGTTCCGTGCTGACGTAATCGTCCTTCAGCTTGGTGGCTTCCGAATGCGCCGCGTCGAGCGCTTTTTGCAAATCGCGGCCGGCGTAGGGATCGTTGCCGCCCTGGATTTTGTGCCGGCGGGCCAGTTCCTTTTCCAAATCTGGCTGGAGCTGCGCTGGCGGTACGCCGATGCGTGCCAGCAGTTCCGGCACGAGACTCTCGCTCTGGCCGAGCAGGGCGAGGAGCAGATGCTCGCCGTCCATTTCCTGATGCGACGATTCCCGCGCGAGCCGTTGGGCGTCCTGCAACGCCTCCTGCGATTTCAAAGTGAGCTTGTCGAGTTGCATATTTAATAAATAGTAGGAATGCGGGCCGCGTCAAGTCAGGGAAAGACCCGATTGCCAGAGATGCACACAGATGAAACACAAATGGAGCTGGGCGGAATCTCGGGCAGCCGGCAAAATCATTTAATCCGAATTAATTGCTTCCGTTGAGTTGGGAAAAAATGCAACCGACTTTCTGCGGATCAGTCCCGCAGCAGTGGCCGCGGGGAGCACGGAGATTAAACCGGGGTTTTGTCGAGGCACTCGCGCACGGCCCGGATGAGTTCGGCCTGGCCGTAGGGTTTTTGAATGAAGCTGGTGTTGGCGTGGTTGTGCAGTTCGGCACCCACATCCTCGGCGGTGTAGCCGCTCATGAACACCACCTTGAGCCGGGGGGTTTCCGCGAGTAACCGGTCGGCGAGTTCAATGCCCGAAATGCCCTCGGGCATCACCATGTCGGTGAGGACGAGGTCGATTTTGCCGGCGTGCCGCTGCCAGACGACCAGCGCTTCCCGGCCGGAGGCCGCCTGCAGAGTCTGGTAGCCACTATCGACGAGAATCTCGTGCGCCAAGTGCCGTAACATTTCCTCGTCCTCGACGATGAGGATGGTTTCCTTGCCCCCGGCGGCCGGGGCGAGCGTCGGGATGAGGCCGGGCGGGGTGGGGTGGCTGGCACCGGTATTGGCGGGCAGATAGACCGTAAACGTGGAGCCGCAGCCGGGTTGGCTGAGAACTTCCACCCAGCCGTTGTGCTGGCGGGCGATGTTGAACACGGTGGCCAGGCCCAGCCCGGTGCCTTTGCCGATGTCTTTGGTGGTGAAAAATGGTTCGAAGATGCGGCTGCGGGTCGCCTCGTCCATGCCGCAGCCAGTGTCGGTGACCTCGAGTTTGGCAAAATGGCCGGGGGCGGCTTCCGGATGGATTTCCGCGTGCTCCGGGTCGACGAAAGTTTCGGAGATCTCAATGACCAGCGTGCCGCCGTCGGGCATGGCATCGCGCGCGTTGCTGGCCAAGTTCATCACCACTTGCTCGATCATGCTCTGGTCGGCGTGGACGAACGGGAGGACCAATGGACTTTTAAACCGCAGTTCAATGGTTTCACCCACGAGCCGCTGGAGCATCTGGCTAATGCTGCCGACGACTTCCCGCAGATCTAGCTGTGTCGGCTGCATTACGTTTTTGCGGCTGGTCAATAGTAGCTGACGCGTCAGCCGGGCGGCGCGATCCCCGGCGGCATAGACCTGCGCAAGCGAATCCTTAGCCGCCATCGGCAGGGTATCGTCGGTAAGCAACTTGCTGGCGTGACCCTGTATGATGGTCAGCATGTTGTTGAAATCATGGGCGATCCCGGCGGCGAACTGGCCAAAGGTCTTGAGCTTTTCGGACTGCATCAGTTCCGCCTCCAGGTTCATCCGCGCTGTGATGTCCTCGCCGTAAAAATGGACGACACCGCTGCTGGTCAGTGGATGGAACGACCAGGCAAGCGTGTGGCTGCCGATTTTCGTGAGCAGCCCGGTCTGGCCGTGATTGTCGATCAGGCACTCTTTGACAATCTGCGGAAAGCCTTCCGGCAAAATCTGGCTGGGGTGCGCCTGGTCCAGCTTGGTGGCGAGCTTCTCGGCGGCGTCGTTGAAATAGTTCACCGTGCCATCCGCGGCGATTTCCAGCGCGGCGTTGGGGTTCTCCTTGACGAAAGCGGCGAGCTTTTGGGTCTCGTTCTCGGCCCGGATTCGTTCCGTGGCCATGCCCACCACGTTGGCCACCGCCATCAGGAACTGCAGGTCATCCGAAGAATATTGCCGGGGATTCGTCGAGTGCGCCGCGAGCACGCCAAAGGGTTTACCGCGCGTCGGGATCGCCACGGCGATGCCGCTGACCACGCCCAGCTCCGTCAGCAGGGGCGATTTGGCGAAATGGGTTTCCAGTTGCCAGTCCGTGACCACCGTCGGCTCGCCGGTCTCGGCCGTCCAGGACATCTGCGATTTCTTGTGTTGCATGAACGCGGTGCCCCCGGTGGTTTCCGGCGCCAACCCATAGACGGCGAGGGGATACAACTGTCCGTCCGGCAACCGCTGATACAGCATGGTGTATTCCACGGCAAACATTTCGGCCACGCGATAGACCGCCTGTTCATAGATGACCTGCAGGTCGCGGTTGGTCAGGGCGCACTGGCCCACGGCGGAGACGGATGTCTGCTGCATGGCGCGGTTGAGAATCTTCCGCTCGGCCGCATCGCGTTCCATCTGTCGCTGCTGAAGAACGGCGGCCATCATGTCGAATTTTTGCGCCAGCTGGCCGATCTCGCCTTCGGCCGCCTTTAGCCCCGAACGTGCCTTGAAATCGCCGCCGGCCAATCGCTGCACGGCGCGCGTGAGGGCCCGGACCTGGCGCAAAATGAAATGTTCCCCGCCATACCACGCGGCCGCCAGCGCCAGCAGGCCGACGATGAAACTTTCCCACGGCACGCTCATGGCGTAATACCGGAGCTTTTCCGGCGCGTATAGCCAGAACCAGTCTTGGTTGATCAGAAACGTCAGCACCAGCGCGGGGGCAATCCACAAAAAAACACTTCCCACCAGCTGCAACCGCACGCTGGAAACGCGTTTTAAGAGTTTCGTGATCATTCCGAATTGGGCCGAATATAGCGCAAATCTGCGGTTACAAAACTATTTTTCCGCCGCGCCGCCCACCACCGATGCCCGACCGCGTGGCAGTCGGCCAAGGTGGGCGATCAGGCAGCGGCCCAGCCATTCTCGCAGTTCCACGGTCTGTGCGCGGCTCAATTGCAAGCCGGCCGGTATTTTGCCATCGGCTGGAAGCAGGGCGGCGATGATTTTTTTTGAGCCCGGCGTCAAACGCGCCTGTGCCAGGTCCGGTGCCAAGCCAAGCGCGTGCAGCAAGTGCAGTTCGAACGCAAAGATGTTCTGCGGGGCCGGCACCGCTCCATCCAATGCTTTCAGGAAATCGCGCATCAACGTAAAAATCTCCGGCAGCGGCGTTTCCGGCTCGGTGGCCACCTCCAAGAAATTGACCGCATAGGCCGCCTGCTGCAGTTTTTCCAAATCCGCTCGGATCGCGCCGTGCGTCTCGTGCAGTTTCACTTCGCGCAGGTTGTGCAGGTCGGAACGCCGGCTGCGGCTGAAGGAGAATTCCGCGGCGTAAAATAAATCCAGTTTGCCGGCGAACGGGGACTTCGCCCGCCGGGCCCCCTTCGCCACCGTGGCGATGCGGCCGATTTCCGGGGTGAGCCAGTGGATAATCAGGCTGGTTTCCGTCAGCGGACGCGTCCGCAGAATAATGCCGCTGGCGGACTCGGTCATTTGGCCGCCGCAGGGCGAGGTTGGCAGATGCAGGAAGGCATGATGCGCGAAGCGTTTTCCAATCCGCCGGTTTATTTTCTGCGCTTAACCGGCGAGGGCAACTCCGGAGCGATTGAGCCTAGGCTGACGATGTATTTAATGCCGTCCGCCACGCTCATTTCCAGCCGCGTTACCTTGTCCTCCGGTACGAGCACGAGAAAGCCGGAGGTCGGGTTGGGTGTGGTGGGGATGAAAACACAGACGACCGGTTCCGGGGTCTTTGCCTGCACTTCGGCGCGTTGTTCGCTGGTCAGGAAGCCGACAGAATACATTCCCTCGCGCGGAAATTCCACCAGCACCACGGTCTTGAAGGAATTTTTATTACCGGCGAATGCCTCGTTGACCTGCTTGATCGCGCCATAAAACTTGTTCAGCAGCGGCACCTGCATCATTAGACTGTCCAGCCATTCGATTAGCCGCTTGCCGATGTAATAGCGCGTCAGCACCCCGACGCCGCTGATCAGCACCACGGCCAGCGCCAGCGCCAGCAGGCTCCAGTACCAGAACATCGGGCCCGACTGGCCGTTCTCATAGACCAATTTTGGGTTGGGGTAATATTTCAGGAAGAACAACAGCGTATCGGTGAAGCTGGAGATCGTCCCGAACACCCATTTGACCGCCGCCAGCGTCAGCAACGCCGGCAGCGTCACCGCCAGGCCGGTGAAGAAACTCGCCCGCCATCGGGTAAAAAACGTCTTTCTCACGCGTCCAGTTTAGCGGTGCGGGAAAGTTGCGCGAGTGAAAATCGTCCAGCCAGCCGCCGCACGAGCCCGTTTTCCGCGCGTTTCATCCGGCGGCGCAACGCGGGTGTCAAATCGTCATGGCCCAGCAGGTGCAATACGCCGTGGACCACATACCGCACCACCTCCGACTGCCAGGTTGATTTAAATTCCTTTGCCTGCGTCATCGCCACCTCCACGCAAATAAACAATTCGCCGTGCAATTGGTTTTGCTTTCCGCCTTGGGCTTTCCGCTTTTCCGAGTGGTCAAACGTGATCACGTCCGTCGGCCCTTCATGCTGGAGAAACTGCCAATTCACCCGCGCCATTTCCTTCGTGCCGACGAGGTGAATGCCCAGTTCCGCCTCCGTGATTTCCAGCTGCGCGAAAAGTTCCGCCACGATCTGTTTCAGTAGCCGTCCGTTGATTTTCTGTTTTCGCTGACGGTTGGCGATGTTTACGGTGCAGTTCATTCCGTCTCGGTCTTGGCCTTGCCCCGATGATTTTCGTAAGCGGCGATGATGCGCTGGACCAGCGGATGCCGCACGACGTCGCGCTTGGAAAATTCCACGATGGCGATGCCTTCCGTATGCTTGAGCGCGCGGTGCGCCTCGGCCAGGCCGGAATGTTTATGCGGCGGCAAATCCACCTGCGATTCGTCGCCGGTGATGACCGCCTTGGAGCCGTGGCCGAGCCGCGTTAGAAACATTAGCATCTGTTCGGTCGTGGAGTTTTGCGCCTCATCCAGGATGATGAACGCGTCGTTCAACGTGCGCCCGCGCATGTAGGCCAGCGGCGCTATTTCAATCGTCGCCCGTTCCATGTGCTTGGCGATCTCCTCGGCGGGCAGCATGTCATGCAAGGCGTCGTGCAGCGGCCGCAGATACGGCGTGATTTTTTCCAGCAGGTCGCCCGGCAAAAACCCCAGCGCCTCGCCGGCCTCGACCGCTGGCCGTGTCAAAATGATCCGGGACACCGCGCCCTCGCGCATGGCCGACAAAGCCATCGCCACTGCGAGAAAAGTCTTACCCGTGCCCGCCGGGCCGATGCCGAACGTGATGTCGTGCTTGCGGATGGCATCCAGATATTTTTTCTGGCCGGCAGTTTTGGCGGTCACGCCCGGCTTGCGTTCATGGGTGGTCACGCGGTCGCTCACCATGTCCTTCAAAGTCGTGGCGCCATCGTGCTTGACGACTTGCAGCGCATGGGTGAACTCGCGGTTCTTCACCGGCGACCCGGCCTGCAACAAATTCTGCAGGGAGGAGAATAATTGTTTGGCGCGCTCGACCGCCTCGGCCGGCCCGTCGAGCCGGATCCAGCCTTCGCGGGCCGTCGCCTTGACGCCCAGCTCGGTTTCCAGCGCCGCCAAATTGCGCGGCTCGTGGTTGAACAATTGCTGCGCAAACCGCGCATTTTCGTAATGGAGCGTTTCAGTGGCCACAATTTAAATACTAATTTTCTTCAGTCGCAGGTGTTCGCCGATGGTCGCGTGGGCATTCGTGGCCAAATCTATTTGGCCAGTTCCGTTCGCAATTTGGCCGCGATTTCCTTCAGCGCATTGGGCAGGACGCCGGTGCCGGCGATAACCGGCATGAAATTGGTGTCCCCGTTCCAGCGCGGGACAATGTGGATGTGCAAATGCTCTGCGATGCCCGCTCCGGCGACTTTGCCGAGGTTGATGCCCACATTGAATCCGTCCGGCTTCATCACGGCGGTCAGCGCGTTGGTGCAGCGGCGGACCAATTTCCAGAGATCCGCCAACTCCTCATCCGTCAGTCCGTTCAGGTCGGGCACTTCCTTGTACGGCACAACCATCAGGTGGCCGCCGTTGTACGGATAGCGGTTGAGCAGGGCAAAACAGGTGCGGTCGCGCACCACGACGAGGTTCTCCTCGTCCTCGGACGATTGCGCGATGCGCGCGAAGAGGCCTTCCTTCAAATCCGGCTTCCGCGCGAGGATATATTCGATGCGCCAGGGGGCGTGGAGTGATTCCATGCGGGCAGGGTAGCCAGCCAGCCGGGGAAAGTCAAAATCACCGCCGACTTTGAAACCAATAGCGCACAAACGAAATCAGCCCGGAAAACCGGTAGGTCGGATCCACATATTTCCCGATGACGTAAAAGGCAAAATAGTAAAACCGGCAAAAGCTCCAGATCACCAGCCCGAGTAACGCGGCGGTCCGCCAGGTCGGGTCGTCGAGGAACAGCAGCGCGCCGGCGACCACCCCGATGATCAGAAACATCAGCCCCTTTAGCTTGATCCAAAACGGATTTGTCAGGTCTTTCATATTTAGTTTATGCCCAGCCGCCGGGAAATTCAGGTTGAGTTATCAGCTTTGACGCAATCGTATGCTTCGGATTATAAGCTTAAAATGGCTTTGGCCGCGTGGCCAGCCGCGCCCGGTGGGCCGAGCGACGCAATGATTTGGGCGAGTTGCGACTGGATCCTCGCCCGGAGCGCTTCGTCCTGCAACAGTTCTAGCGTTGCGTGCGATAGCTTCTCCGGCGTCGCCGCGTGCTGGATGAATTCCGGATAAACGGGCGTGCCCGCCAGCAGGTTCGGCATCGTCAAGGATTTCACCGTCACGATGCGCCGGGCGATCTGGTAGGTGAGCCACGAGGTTTTGTAGAGTGTCACCGTCGGCACGCCGAAGAACGCGCACTCCATTGTCACCGTGCCCGTCGAGGCCAGGGCCACATCCGCCTCCGCCAACGCCCAAGGCAATTCGCCGATCTGGATTTCCACCTCCGCGCCGAGCGATTTTGCCAGCGTCATCAGCCCCAGATTTGGCAGCACCATCTTTGCCTTGGCCGCCGGGATCTTTTCCTGAATTGTTTTCAACGCCGCCAGCATTACCGGCAGATGTCGTTGCAACTCGCCCTTGCGGCTACCCGGCAGCAACAAGATTTTAGATCTCGTACCGCCGATCTGCGCCGGCTCCGGCAGGTTTCCGCTTTCCGCTTTCCGCTTTCCGCTTTCGGTTTGAGTTCTCGGCTGCCGGCTCGCCGCGCGCAAATCGTCATTGGCAAATCTCCCGATCATCGGGTGGCCGACAAATTCCACCCGCAGCTTGGGTGCGCGCTTGGCGTACCATTCCCGTTCGAACGGAAAAATGCTCAGGAGCAAATCGTAATCCCGCGCCAACTTGTCCGCACGGCCCGGACGCGACGCCCAGACCTGCGGCGAGATGAATTGCACAATTTTCGGGTCCCACTGGGAAAACGGATTGCCCCGCACGTAGGCCTTCACCGCCTGGCCGAAGCGCAGGTTGAACCCGCCGTAATCCACGCCGATCACCACGTCCGGCTGGCGCTTGATGGCCAGCGCCAGCAATTCATTGAATCGCTGCCGGAACGTCCACAGATTTTTCAGCACATCCGTGATGCCGATGACCGAGAGTTGCGTCAGATCAAACGCCAGTTCCACGCCCGCCGCGGCCATCCGGGCGCCCCCCGCGCCGAAGAATTCCGCCCCGGGCGACCGCTCGCGCAGCGCCGCCACCAGTTCCGCCGCGAGCTGATCCCCGCTCGCCTCACCGGCGATGAGCATGAAGGTCTTCGGTTTCACGGCCGCAGCTTAACGCAGAGCGGCAGAGGCGCAAAGTTTGATTCCGAACGGCGCGCCGGAAGCATGTTTAAACTCCGGAAAGACCTTCGCACCTGGCCGCCCGCCGCCGGCGGGGATGGGCGCTTGACCCGCGAAAAGCATTTTATTCACCGACAGCGCCGGGCGGTTTGTCCGTCGGCGAATTCGGCTGGATGAGACCGCCCCCGCTGTTTTTTTAAATAAAATGGCGCTTTCCGGCGACTGCGGACATTTATGAATAGATGCACGAACTCACTGACCCTGATTTACTCCGGCAATATGCCGAGCAGGATTGATGACTCAAAAGTGCGGATTTGTTGAATGGCGAAATCGGCTTGGCCATGCCACCTGGGTCATTTCGGGAAGAGCTTCGACTTGATCAGCCCCATTTTGGCGAGGCGGAACTTGGAGCCGGTGCCGAGGCAGCCGAAACCGTATTTGACGCTGCGCCGGAAATTGATGGACGAGGCGTCGGTGAAATACTTCGTGGGGCAGCTCACTTCGCCAATGGTGTAGCCGTGCCAGAAAATCTGCGCCAGCATCTGGTTGTCGAAGACGAAATCGTCGGAGTTGTGCGAAAGGTCGAGCTTCTGGAGGAGTTCCTTGGAAAACGCGCGGTAGCCGGTGTGGTACTCGGAAAGTTTCGCGCCGATGAGAATGTTTTCCGCCGCGGTCAGAAAGCGGTTGGCGACGTATTTCCAGCCGGGCATGCCGCCCTGCAAGGAGTAGCCGCCGAGAATGCGGCTGGCAAGCACGCAGGGATGTATGCCGTTGGCAATGATCGAGGCGAGCGCCGGTATGAGCTTGGGCGTGTATTGATAATCCGGGTGAACCATGATGACGATGTCCGCGCCAGCCTCCAGCGCGAGGCGGTAGCAGGTCTTCTGGTTGCCGCCGTAGCCGGTGTTTTTCTCGTGGACATGGACGCGGACGCCGAGGAGCTGGGAAGCAACCTGCACGGTGTCGTCCCGGCTGCGGTCGTCCACGAGGATGATCAGGTCCACGATGCCCTGCTGGTGGACTTCGTCCACCGTTTGGGTGACGGTTTTGGCCGCGTTGTACGCGGGCATGACCACGACGACTTTCTTGCCGTTATACATTCGCGCGGGATGCTGCCGGAAGCAGGGCGGCGGGTGAAGTGAAAAATTTTTATACAAAATCCGCCCGGACGGTGTCTATGGGTTGAAACGATGACCGATGCCGGCGAAATCCACTGGTGCGAACCGCTCTACGACGCGAAGGCGGCGGAGCTGATCCTCTACGGCCGGGCGCTTGGCCTGGGCCATGGCGAAGCGGAAGACGTCCTGCAGGAGACGTTCGTGGCGCTGGCGCAAATGGCGCGACCGCCGGCAAAGCCGGAACATTATTGCGTGCGAAGCTTCCGGAACCGGGCGCTGAATTACAAGCGGACGCTCTGGCGGCGGGTGACGCGTGAATGGGAGTCGTTGCGCTGGTTCGAAAGGACGGCGGACGAGACGCCGGCGGAACGCGCGGCGATGGGTTGCCTGGCGGCACTGCCGGTGGACCAGCGCGAGGTCATCGTCTTGAAGTTCTGGCATGGCTGCACGTTCGAGGAGATCGGCGGCCTGCTGGAAATATCGCCCAACACGGCCGCGGGCCGTTACCGTTATGGGCTGCAAAAGATAAAAATCAAACTAGCCGGAGTTATTTATGAAAGACCTGAACCTGACGGAAGCACAATTACGTTCCTGGCGGCCGCGCCGGCCGGCGGCCGGGCTTAAACGGCGGATATTCTCCAGCGCCCCGGCCCCGGCCCCGTTGGCCTGGCGCTGGGGGAGTCTGGCCCCGGCCATCGCCTGTGTCATCCTCACCCTGATGGCGTTTAATCACGGCGGCGACGGGTTCCGTTCCAAGCCGGTCATGGCGATGGTCGTGAGCAACCCCAGCGCCGCCGCCGATGCGTCGGCCGGTGAACAAATAGCGCAAAACCATCTGGCCAGCGTCACTTTTGATTGGACAAACCGTAGCGGTTTCAAGTCTATTATCGGTTTTACGCCGACAACGAATTTTAGCAATTAAAGCTGACCATGGATAAAACCAATCCCGCTAACGCCAAAACTCCGGCCACGAAGCCGAAGGACGTCAAAACCGCCCCGCCCGCTGTGCCGGTCAAAGTGCCGGCGATGTTCCGGCGGATCGACTGGCTCGCGTTAATTATTACGTTTGGCACCGTCTGGGCGGTTTATTTGTGCACGCTGGCGCCGGAATTGACCTTGGAGGATTCCGGCGAGCTGTGCACGGGATCTTATTATGCCGGCATCCCGCATCCCCCGGGCTATCCGTTCTGGGCGGTGTACAGCTGGTTTTGGACGTTTATCCTGCCGATCGGCAACGTTGCCTGGCGCGTCGAAGTGGGCCAGTCCTTTGCGGCGGCGATGGGCTGCGGCCTGCTTGCGCTGATGGTGTCGCGTGGCAGCAGCATGATGATTGAGGGCATCGAGGATTTGAAAAATATCCCCGGTCGCTGGGAAAATCTCATCTGCACGGTGTCGGGCGTCGTGGCGGGAGCGCTGCTGGGCTTGGGTGGTTTCATGTGGAAGGAATCGGTGGTCATCAACCGTATTTCCGTGTTCGGCGTGCCTTGGTTGATCGCCATGCTTGTGCTGTTGATGCGCTGGATGTATGCCCCGCAGCAACGGCGGTATCTCTATCTGGCCATGCTCATTTACGGCTGGTGCGCGACCATCCATCAAAGCCTGCTCTTGAGCGCGCCGGGGGTGGAAATCCTGCTCGCGCTCATTTCAGTTCGGCTCGGGCGCGATCTGTTCATCGGTAACAGCGTGCTCTACATCTTCATCCTTTATTTCATCAGTGCTGGAACCGTACCGGCCTTGAACGCCATGACGTTCACGGAGAAAACCATTTTCCATGTGATCGGCATCAGTTCCATCCTCTCGGCGGGCTGGCTCTGGACAAAGACCGGTAAATTTTTGACGGAATGGAAGACGGTGCTGCTGTTGGGGGCGATGTGGGTCCTCGGGGTGCTCGTTTATCTTTACGAACCGGTGTCCGGCATGACCGATCCGCCCATGCAATGGGGCTATCCGCGCACGGTGGAGGGCTTTTTCCACGCCTTGAGCCGCGGCCAATACAACACCGGTGAAGCCACCAACGTCTTTCAAGACCCGGCGCGGTTCGCGTTCCAGCTCTGGTACATTGCCGAGGGTTTGGCGCAGTCATTTAGCTGGGTCTATCTGTTCATTGGCCTGATCCCGTTTCTGTTTATAACGAAAATGCACCAGCGGGAACGTTCCTGGATTCTGGGCGTGACCACCATTTACTTTTTCCTCTCCATCCTGCTGGTCATTTTGCTGAACGTCAGCGCTGATCGTTCCACTTCCGATTTGAACAAGGTTTTCTTCACCGCGTCCCACGCAATTTTTGCGATGATGATCGGCTACGGTATCACGATTCTGGCGGCCTATGTGGCCACGCATTACGAAAAAATCCGCCGCTGGTGTTTCCTCGGCGGCGGCGTGGCGGTCTTGCTCGCCATCTATTGCCTCGTGGACGCGATCGGCAAACTCTTTTTCGGGCAAGCTGGCCAGATGAAGGTTGCTTGGCTCCCGTTTCATACCTGGGGTGGTTGGGATTTTCTGGCGCTGGGCCCGGATGGTCAGTTTGGCTTTGGCGACATGTTTCGCTGCATCGGCCAGGCTTTTGCCAAGGATCAATACGGATTGCCGGTCTATTCCAGCCTGATCTTGATTTCATTGCCGGTGATCTTCCTGCTCGCCCTGTTGGTTTATCGCAAGCGCGGTCCGGTGCTCATCCTGCTCGGCATCTTCGCCATCACGCCGGTCTGTTCCGGCCTGTCGCACTGGTACAAATGCGAACAGCGCAATCACTGGTTCGGCTACTGGTTCGGCCATGACATGTTCACCCCGCCGTTCAAGGATCCGACGAGCGGAAAATTGAGCTACGACAATACGCGCCGGGCCGACCTCCTCAAAGACCCGCAGAACGCCAAGCTCATCTATCCGGAAATGGCGCGGGACACGATTCTTTTCGGCGGCACCGACCCGGGCCGTTTCTGCCCGACCTATATCATTTTCTGCGAAAGCTTCATCCCGCACCGCTGTCAACCTGCGCAGGATCAGAAATTCGACCGTCGCGACGTATATATTATCACCCAAAACGCGCTGGCGGACGGCACCTATCTTGATTATCTCCGCGCCCAATACAATCGCTCTAAGCAGATCGACCCGCCGTTCTTCAGCGAACTTTCAAAATACCTCTTCGGCATCGCCTTTGGCCCCGCTAACTCCGATTCCGGAATCTTTGGGCTCGTCAACAAGTCGCTTTATTACACGCTCGACGTGCCGTTCACCAAATGGGGCGCCTATGTTGAAGCCTACCGCCGCAAAGCGGGTGTCTATCCGCCGAATGAAATTCACATCCCCTCGCCGGAGGAGTCTCAGCAGTGTTTTCAGGATTACACGGATGATGTCGGTCGCCGCGCGCAGCTCAACCAGCTGGCCCCCGGCGAAGATGTGAACATCGAGAACGGCCACGTCCAGGTATCTGGCCAGGTGGCCGTAATGAAAATCAACGGCCTGCTCTGCAAGGTCATCTTTGACGCCTGCCCGACGAATGAGTTTTACGTCGAGGAAAGTTTCCCGCTCGACTGGATGTATCCCTACGAAACGCCGTTCAGCGTTATCATGAAGATCAACCGGAATCCGCTGCCCGAACTCACGCAGGATGTGTTCGATCTAGACCACAAGTTCTGGAACGATTTCACCCCGCGCCTGTGCGGTAACTGGATTACCTACGACACCTCGGTCAGCAACATCTGCCAATTTGTTGAACAGACCTATATCCAGAATAATTATCGGGGCTATACCGGTGACCGTGCCTTCGTCCGCGATGACGATGCGCAAAAGGCTTTCTCCAAGCTGCGCAGCTCGCAGGCCGGTATGTATGCGTGGCGCTTGAGCCCGCAATGCCCGCCGGAATACCGGCAGAAGACCGCCGCCAGTCAGGCCGCGCTCATTCGTGAAACTGACTACGCCTTCAAGCAGGCCTTTGCCTTCTGCCCGTACAGTCCGGAAGCCGTGTTCCGCTACATCAACTTCCTGCTGCAAATGGCCCAGTCCGAGGAAATGGCCAGCCACCCCGAGCAGGCCATACGCCAGTTCGATGATGCCATCCTGATTGCCGAAACCTGCAAAAAACTGGATCCGTACAACGACCAGATCACCGGCCTCATCAAAAATGTGCAGGACTTCAAGGCCCAGTCCATGAGCCACGCCCAGGCCCTCAACGTGGTGAACCAGATGGAAGCCACCGCCCAAAGCAACCCCAACGATATCCGCAACCTCATCTCGCTCGGCGTCACCTATGCTCAGATGCAGCAGACCAACCGCGCCATCGAATTGTTCGACCAGGCGCTGGCCAACCCCAATGTGAAATATCCCGAAGCGGCGGCCATTGCCAGCTACTTCTCCCAGCTCAACAACCTGCCCCGGCTGCTGGTCGCCATGCAAAAACTCGCCGACCTCGCGCCGGACCAGCCCGATCCACACTACGATTTGGCCGCGCTCGAGGCTTACCTGGGCCAGACCACGCCCGCTCTCGCCAATCTCAAGCTGGCCCTCACCTTGAGCGCCCGTCGCCTCAAGGCCAATCCTGCCGCCCGGGACCTGCTCACCCAGGCCCGCACCGACGTCCATTTGAATTCGCTCCGCGCCTTGCCGGAATTCCAGCAGCTCGTCCCGCCGCAATAATCCCAAAATTCAATCTGTCGCCGGTAATTTCGCCGGGCTTCTTGCCCGTTGCCCGGACGTCTGGCCTCTGCTATTTTGGCCACTCGAATGTTTGGACGCAAAAAGCCTATGAGCAAAACTGAAAACGATCTGTCCCCGTCAGAAACGACCGACGCCGTGCCGGCCCCGCTGCCGCCGCCCACGCCGGCGCAGTTGGAGGAGCTCCGCGCCCGCGCCGCCAAGGCTGACGAAAACTGGGATCGCCTGCTGCGCAGCACCGCCGACTTTGACAATTTCAAGAAGCGCGCCGCCCGTGAGAAAATCGAGGCCGCGCAGTATGCCAGCTTCTCGCTGCTGCAAAAGCTGTTGCCCGTCCTCGACAATTTTGAGATGGCCCTGGCCGCCGCGCAAAACGCCCAGGGCGACAAGCTGGCCGCGATGCAGTCCGGCGTTCTGATGATCCAACAGCAGTTGAAAAACGCCCTCGTCGAAACCGGTCTGGAGGAAATCGACGCCGCCGGCCGGCCGTTCGATCCGAATTTTCACGAAGCCGTTTCCGAGCAGGAATCCGCCGAGGCCGCCGAAGGCAGCGTCCTCCAGCAATTGCGCAAAGGCTACAAGTTCAAGGATCGCCTGCTCCGTCCCGCCACCGTCATCGTCGCCAAAAAGCCCGCCGCCGTGGCCTAAACCGGAATCCGTAATTTTCTATTCTCCATGGCCAAACGCGACTATTACGAAATCCTGGGCGTCACCAAGGGCGCAAGCGACGACGAAATCAAAAAAGCCTACCGCAAGCAGGCCGTCAAATTTCACCCGGACAAAAATCCCGGCGACAAGCAGGCGGAGGAAAATTTCAAGGAACTCGGCCATGCCTACGAAATCCTGAGCGACCCGCAGAAGCGCGCCGCCTACGACCAGTATGGCCACGATGCCTTCGACCCCCGCGCCCGAGCCCGGGGCGGCGGGTTTGCCGGTGGCAGCGGGTTTCATGATCCGTTTGACATCTTCCGCGAAGTGTTCGGCGGCGGCGGCGGTGGCAGCATCTTTGAAAACCTCTTTGGCGGCGGTCAGGACCCCAACGGCCCGCAGCGCGGCGATGATCTGCGCTACGACCTGCAGATCACGCTCGAGGAGGCGGCCTTGGGCTGTGAAAAGGAGATTTCCCTCAACAAAGCCGACCAGTGCGACCAGTGCCATGGCGCAGGGGCGGAACCCGGCTCCAAAATGCGCACTTGCGGCACCTGCGGCGGACGCGGCCAGGTCCTGACCTCGCGCGGTATTTTCAGCATCGCGCAGACTTGTCCTCACTGCAAGGGGGCTGGGCGCCTCCTCGAAAAGCCGTGCAAGAAATGCGCTGGCAGCGGCAAATATGAACGCGCGACCAAGATCAAGCTGCGCATCCCCGCCGGCGTGGAATCGAGTTCGCGCCTGCGTTCCGCCGGTAATGGCGAAGCCGGCTCGCGCGGCGGTCCGGCGGGCGATCTTTACGTTTTCCTTCAGGTCAAGCCGCACGAGATGTTCTCGCGCGACGGGGACGACCTGTTGTGCGAGGTGCCGGTGAGTTTCATCCAGGCCACGCTCGGCGCGGAGATTGAAGTCCCGACGCTGCAAGGCAAGGCGACGGTCAAAATCCCCGCCGGCACCCAGCCCGGCGTGCTGCTGCGCCTCAAGGGCCGCGGCGTGAAAAATTTGCAGGGCTACGGCCAGGGCGATCTGCATGTGCGGGTCCAGGTCGAAGTGCCGACCCAATTGAACTCCGAGCAACGGCAGAAGTTGGCGGAGTTTGCCGCCTTGTGCGACGGCCGGGAGATGCCGCTTTCACAAAGTTTTTTTGCCAAGGCGAAAAAGTTTTTCGGGTGATGCGCCCGCGTGACGCGTGACCGGTTTTCCCGCCACCCGCCACCCGGCCCCTTGAACATGCACCGTTTTTATCTGCCACCCGCCGACTGCCGCGAACCGTTGTTGCGGCTGGACGGACGGGAAGCGCACCACGCGCTGCATGTCCTGCGCCTGCAACGCGGCGAACGCGTGACCGTCCTGGACGGTGCCGGCTATGAAGTATTGTGCGTTGTCGAGAGCGGCTCAAAAACCTCCCTCGGGCTGGCCGTGCAGGAAAAAAAGTTCACGCCCGCTCCCGCCTGCGCCATCACGTTACTGGTGGCCATTCCCAAGGGTAAGCTCATTGAAAGCATCATTCAAAAGGCCGTGGAACTCGGCGCGCACCGCATCGTGCCACTACTCGCGGACCGCGTCGTGACACAGCTCGACTACGACGGTGCTGAAGCCAAGCGCGCGAAATGGCAGACGATTGCCATCGAGGCCATCAAGCAATGCGGCGCACCCTGGCTGCCGGCCGTAGCCGCGCCGCAAACCATCGCCGAGGTTCTGACGCAGGGCGAACCATCCGAATTAGCCTTCGTCGGCTCGCTCCAAACGGAACGCCGGCATCCGCGCGAATGGGTTTTGGATTTTAAGAAACAACACGGCCGTCCGCCCCGGAGTGCGGCGGCCTGGATCGGGCCGGAAGGGGACTTCACGCTCGCAGAATTATCGGCCCTCGAAACTGCCGGGGTCAGACCCGTCACGCTTGGCCCGCTCACTCTGCGCGTCGAGACGGCGGCGATCTACTGCCTGTCTTTTCTCAACTACGAACTGCAGCCGTGACCCGCTACCTCGGGGCGTTCACTGCTTGGTGTTGTTGGTGTAGAACATGACGATCACGACGGCGGCCCCAATCAGCACCGCCAGCGCAATCGCCCAAAGGATGATTCGGGTCTGTCGTCGGCGCTGCCAATTGGGCAGGTTGGGAAATAGCAACTTGCCCAAAAAATTCATAGGCATAAGTTTGGTTTGGTTCTGAATGGATTCAGCTCTAAGAAAACACAAATGCCCCATATGTCCAGCCCGTTTTGCGCGGGCGACGCGCTGCGCAAACTCAGGCCGGCACGGCTTCAGTCGGGCCGCGGCCGTGGCCATGGTCCAAATTAATGAACTGCCGAGTTTCCGGGATGTAACCGACGATGTTAAATTTGCCAATCGCCGATTTTTTTGCTGCTTCAAAGGCGGTGCCGGTTTTGGAAAAATGTTGACCGTCCGCTAGCACCTTGGTCCAGAGGTGGTCGCCGGTGAGGTATTGTTGGTTGTCCGCGTTCTCGATGAGGATGTTCATACCTTCAACCTACCAGAGGTTTCGGCTTAACCGGCATTTTATCTCCATTTATCTTTGCGCCCCGCCGCGCGCCGGGCCCGGACGGATCAGTCCATCGCCACCGGCCGGCGGGCCGCTTTCTTACCCGCATGATGAGATTTGTCGGCGAGCATCTTGTCCTTGGCGCGGCGCGAGCGCTTACGTTTCTGCCGGCGGATTTTCTCGATCTCCGCGCGCCGGGCGGCGACGAAGCCGTGCTGCCGCTCTTCCACCTTGTCCAGCAGCAACCGGCGGGCGATGAACCGGTTGAGTCCCTGCTGGCGCGTCGTCTGGCATTTCACCGACACCCCCGTCGGGCGGTGCAACAGCATGACGCAGGTGGACACCTTGTTGACGTTCTGGCCGCCGTGGCCGCCGGAGCGCACAAAGCTTTCCTCGATGTCCGCCTCGCGCACGCCCAACGCGGCCATGCGCTCCGCCAGCTGGTTCGTTTTTTCGAGGCTGACGGGAAATGCACCCATGCCGGAACTTTAATGGGTTAACCGCTCTTTCCCAATCTTAAATCACCCTACGCCGCGGCGGTGACGCGCCACCAAAGCCGTTTCATTTCCCGGTGGGGTCTGGCGGTTGGTAGGCTTGTAGCCGATAGTTGGCGATTAATTGAGCCAATCCCTCCGTCGGCTGGCGTTTGGCCTCGTCCAAAATCAGCGCGTTCCGGAACCGGCCCAGGTCCAGATAAGTGCGATACGTCTTCGGAATGCTTACAAAGGCTGACAACGGTTTGAGGCCCGTGCCCACCTGCTCAAATTCCTGGTTCACCCGCTGCATGGCCCGGTCAGCGGCCAGATTGTTGGTTGCCGCCAAAGACATCGGGCCAAAAAAATCTTGAACGAGCTGGCCCGCCTCCCGGCTGATCACATTCGTGGGATAATGCGCCAACTCCAGCAGATTGTTGCGCTGGGCCGGCGTGACCAGTTCGATGCGTCCAACCATCACCCGGTTGAGGTCGGCGGGCAGCGAGGTGGTCAGCGGCAAATAGAAATCCGTCCACGTTCGCGGAACCAGGAAAAACACCCGTAGTCCCGGGCTTTTGAAATAAGATAATTCCCACGTGTTCAACAGCGCCCGGGCCTCGTCCGGATAAAGCCCCCCCGCCACCAGCGCCGTCTGCAGTGAAGCTTTTAACTTCGCCAGGTTGCCGTGTTCATAATCGTCCCGGCCAAACGCCGCCGGCGTTACCAGCAACGGGTTCCCGGAATCCCGCCCGATCGTGACCGGCGGCAGCGTACGGAACGCCAGCTTCCCGCCCGGCTGAATGTCCACCAGCCAGAGTGACGGGAGCGTGATTTGATCTGTCGGCAGCGCCTCTAACTGGCTCCGAAACACCAGGCTGCCGGTGACGCTGTCCCGCGCAATCCGCAGCGGCGCGTCGAGATGCGCGACGCCGCGATAAAACAGAAACCGCTCGCTTTCCCCGTTCTCGGCCTGCACCAGCGCCGCCGCCACCGCGCGCGGCGCAGTCCAGACGTGGGCGGTCGTGTTCGTCACCGGCCAGTCGCCACCGATTTTCAGGTCCGTCCACTCCAGCTGGCTTTCGGTGGTCGAAAGCAAATGACCGAAGCGGTGATGCTCGTCCGCATAACCGGGCACTGTAACTCCGGCATCCGGATAAAATTCCGACAGCCAGCCGCCGTTGAATTTCAGCGCCACGCTCGCCGTCCGGATATCCGTCGCCCCGGCTGGCGGATGAAAATAAATCACCGGCGTCTCCAGTCGCATCGTCACGTCCGGATGGCAAACCGGCACGCCTTTGAAATAGCTCGGCGGCAGTTCGGATGGATTAATCAGGCTGAAACCGTCGGGTCGGTGGACAAACGGGGGTACCGGTTCGTCGTCCGTGTTGATGCCGCCGATGGCCTGCCCGGATTCGTCCTGCAAGGAAGTGAACGTGCCCCATTCGTGCAGCACCCACCTCGGCTCCGCGCCGACGCACCCCGCGGCCAGCATTAGCGCCGCGCTAAGGAGGGTCTTGGTCATGTGGCATAATAACCAAAACCGGCGGGCTTTTGTCAAAACATTGTCATTCTTTGGTAAATCTTGGGTAATGCCGGAGCAAACCGGAACGGACGGCAAAAGTCTTTGCAAACTGGTGTCTTCGGAAGAAACTCTCAGAAATTCCCTGCCGATTTGCGGCCGGTAACCCTTTTGAAAACCCAGATAAAACCCATGTTTAGATTCTTTGTAATATTTATGGCCATCGCCCTGACCAGCCTCCCGGCGCGCCTGCCTGCCGCCGACGCGCCGACGCCCGTTCCGCGCGGCGACCACCGGTTGCTGGGTTGCGCCGTGACGCAGGCGGAAAACAAAAATTACGACGGAGCCATGAAACTGGCGGAATCCGCCGGCGTGCAGGTGGTATCGCTCAAACTGAATTGGGACGACGTCGAGCGGCGGCCCCACGTGTTCGCCTCGCCCTGGCCGAAAGTCGCCAATGCCTACTATCCGCCCCGGCACCTCCAGTTGAGCCTGCGCCTGGCCACCTTGGACACGGACCGCAACCGGCTGCCTGCCGATTTGCGCGACCAGCCACTGGACGACCCGGCGGTCATCGCCCGGTTTAATGAGCTGCTGGATTGGGTATTTGCCCAAATGCCCGACGTGGAACTGGCTGAGCTTTCCATCGGCAACGAAGTGGATGGCGTGCTCGGCGCTGACCTGGAGAAGTGGCGGCAATACACCGCCTTCTTTGCCGCCACCCGGCAACACGCGCTCGCCAAGCGGCCGGGGCTGAAGGTTGGCGTATCCCTCATGTTCGGCGGGCACCTGAAGCAGGCCAAATTCGCCGCCGCCCTCAACCGGCAGGCGGATGTGGTCATGGTTTCCTACTATCCGTTGACGCCCGCCTTCGCCGTTCGCGACCCGCACGTGGTGCCTGACGACTTCAACACCATTTGCCGGATGTATACGAACCGGCCCATCTCCTTCGTGGAGGCGGGGTATCCCTCCGGGAGTGGCTGCGGGAGTTCCGCAGCCCGGCAGGCGCAGTTCATCCATGAATTGTTTGCCGCGTGGGACGAACACCCCGCACAAATCCGGCTCGTGACGCTGGTCTGGCTGCATGATCTGCCGACCGGAGCGGTGGATGGCTTCGGAAAATATTACGGAGTCGGCGCGCCCGCGTTTCTGGATTACCTGGGTAGCCTGGGATTGCGCACTTACCCCAACGCCGGCACCGACAAACCGGCCTTCACGATCTTAAAGCGCGAGACCAAAGCCCGCGGCTGGATCATGTCCGCTCCCTGACGTAGCAGCCGAGGTAAGGAGGCTCATTTCAAATGCGGAATTGGGAATGTTGAATGCGGAATTAAATGGTCTGATCTGGAAAGTTTGTTTGACGCTCGCCCTCATCCTGCCCCTTCCGATGGGCGAGGGGATTAATCTGTGTCCATCTGGGTTCATCTGTGGTTAAAAACCGACCTGGCTCCCGGCGAGCACCGGCGGCAGCGATCTTTTCGTCTTTCTTAGCACAAATCCGGAAATGAGGCCATCGACTTTCCGGCCGGTGCATAAAATCTGCGGCCAAGAATTGATTCCACTGCTCGAACAATTTATTCTGACCCGCTTTTCATGGCCGATCACGAATTTAAATATTGGGCGTTCCTCAGCTACAGTCCTGAGGACAATGTTTCGCCGCGCCGAGACGCCCCGGCGTCCGACGGTCGTTGCTGGGGCGACTGGCTGCACGCCGCGCTGAAAGATTTTTCCATTCCGCCGGAATTTATCGGCCAGATCAATGGGCGCGGTGAAATCATTCCGGAACGAATTGAACCCATTTTCCGGAATGAGCTGGAACTGCCCGAAGCTGCCAGCCTGAGTGCGGAGTTGCGTCAGGCCTTGGAACAATCCCGCTGCCTGGTGGTCGTTTGTTCGCCCCGTTCGGCCCAAAGCCGGTTGGTGAATGAAGCGGTGCGTTATTTCAAGCAGCTCGGGCGCGGCCAGCACATTTTCCCCATCGTGGTGGCCGGGGAACCCCATGCCAGCAATGACCATCCGCCGGGCACGACCCAGGCCGAGGAATGTTTTGTTCCCGCGTTGTGTCACCCGGTGCGGTCCGATGGAACGCTGGACACCTCCCGGAGCGCCGGCAAACATATTTATGTGGACGCGCGGCACGGGGCGGAGCAGCGGGAAATTCTGGCCCATGATCATCGGCAGGCGGAGGCGGATTTGGCGATGGCCAAAATCCAATTGATCGCCTTGGTGATCGGAGTTGGTTTCAATGGATTATGGTGGCGAGAACAGCAGCGTCATTTCTTTGATCTGGCGGCAGCGCAGCAGCAAGCCCGGGAAGCCCTGAATCAAGTTGAGGAAGTCCGGCGGCAATTGGGCGAAGCCGACCGGCAAACCCGCGCAGCGCAGACCCAGTTGTTGGAGCGACAAAATCTGTCGCCCGATGTTCAGGGCCAGATTCAGGCCGCGCAAGACCAAGTGTTGGACGCCCAGCAGCAGGCGCGGGAAGCCCGGCAACAACTTCAGGAATTTCAAAATCAAGTCCGGGAGTCGCAAGTCCAGTTGGAGGAAGCCCGGAGCCGGGCGCGCGCGGCCGAAAGCAAAGTTCTGGCAGCGCAACAATCGTCCCGGGAAATTCAGAACCAGCTTGAAGCGACCCGCATTCAGGCCCGAGCCGCGCAGGACCAAGCCCGGGAAATTCAAAATCAGATGCATGTGGACCAGCTTCAGGACGCGCAAAATCAAATCGCAAAAGCGCAGCGCGAAGCCCAGGAGGCGCACAGCCAGCTTGAAGCAACTCGTCAGCAAGCTCAGGAAGCACAGAATAAATTATTGGCCGCGCAAAGCCAGGTTGAGGAATTTAAGAGCCAAGCGCGCGCGGCGCAAAGTCAATTGGCGGAAGCCCGCCATCAAGTTGGCGAGGCGCAGGGCCAAATGTTGGCGGCGCAGCATCAGGCCCGTGAAGCGCAGAACCAAGTTCAGCAAACCCAAAATCTTCCACTGGACGCGCACAGCGAGATCAAAGCCGCCCCAACTCAAGTTCAGACATTGCCGGACCAAGACCGGAAGGCGCGCCGACTCACCAAGGTTTTTGCGGTGCTGGCGGCGCTGGCCTTGTTGGCGGCCGGCGTGGTCGCCAGAAATACCTGGCGGCAACGTCAGATTGACCGGCAGGCTTTGGCAAAAGCGGCGGCGGAAGCGTCCGGAACCTTTGAACTGACCGTCGGCGGGGGAGAATCCATCTCGCAGGTGCTGCAGAAAATTGGTGGCGCGGACCAGGCTGAAAACCGGCGGCGCAGCCTGGATCATTTGGCCGCGGAAATTCCATCGGCTGAAATTCCCGAAGTCCTGCAGGCGGCCGCGGCCATTGTGGACGACGAGGAACGCAGCCATTTTCAGAAGTGGCTGCTGCTGCGGTTGGGCTGGGTGAATCCCGGATCGGCGATGACCAATGCCAGCGCCATCGCGGGCAAAATTGTGAACGATGACGGGCGGAATGATTCCGATCTCTTCTTTCAACTCGCCGTCCTGGACAACTGGATGCAGACCGATTGGCCCGGAGCCTTCCGCTGGGTTTGCCAGATGCCGGACGCCGATTCCCGACAACGCGCTCTGGATACAATGATCCGCCGGGTGCAGTCCCAGCCGGATTCCGAGGCCAAAAGCCAAGCGCTGGTAAGTTGCATTGATGAACTGGCCAAAACGGATGTTCCGGGAGCCTTGGACTTGGCGAAATCCCTGCCGGAAGGAGTCCAGCGGGACTCGGTGATCGCGTGGATCTGGATGGAAGCCGGCCCGTTTGCCGTCTCGGACTGGATTAACCGTCTGGTTTTGCCGCCCGAAAACATTTCGCCCCAAACCGTCCGCTGGCCCAGGGCCAAGCCGGCTCCTAGCGATTACTGGCGGTAACGTTGAATTAACCGGAGGAAACAGAAGTAACGGAGATTTTCATCCACCCTCTGTTTTCTCGGTTCGCTCCTGTTCAACTGCGCTTTCGAGCAAGACCGCAGGCGACAGCCGGGCGCAAGTGCGCTATTCTCTTTTCAATATTTAACAACCAGAAAAAATACTGATATGAACATCATTCGAGCAGGCTCCCAGCCTTCCAACAAAGGACCGGCAGATTGGTTCACCGGCACGGTGCGCATTGACTCGCCGTTCAAGGGCAGCGAGGCTGCACGGGTCAGCGGTGCGATCGTCACGTTTGAACCCGGCGCGCGCACCGCGTGGCACACGCATCCGCTGGGGCAGACCCTGATCGTGACCGCCGGCGGCGGCCGCGTGCAGCGCTGGGGCGGACCGATTGAAGAAATCCGGCCGGGCGACATCGTCTGGTTTCCGCCCGGTGAAAAACATTGGCACGGTGCCGCCCCGACCACGGCCCTGACGCACATCGCCATTCAAGAACAGCTCGATGGCAAAGCGGTGGACTGGCTGGAAAAGGTCAGCGACGCACAATACCAGGGCTGATCAGACGCCGAACCGTCAAGCCGCCGCTTGACCGCCCGTGCGGTTGGGGCACACTCACGGCATGCCGACGAATGTTTTAGGTGGAGAATTACGAGCCTGCTGTCAGTCGCCCGTGACCGGATTTTACCGCGATGGTTTTTGCCGCACGGGGCCGGAGGATCACGGACTGCACACGGTCTGCTGTCAGGTCACCCAGCCGTTTCTCGATTATCTGGCCGCGCAAGGCAACGACCTCATCACCCCGCGCCCCGAATATGATTTCGCCGGCCTGACGGAAGGCGACCGCTGGTGCGTTTGCGTGCGGAGCTGGGCACAGGCGCTGGCAGCGGGGTGCGCATCCCCGGTGTTGCTGGAGGCGTGCCACATCTCGGTACTGGAATTCGTAGACCTGGAATCGCTGAAAGCCCATGCGGTCCAGGACTGACCCGCAGGCACAAAATATTCAGCCACAAATAAACCCTGTTTGGTGCGGATTCTATTGCCGAAAAAATGCAACGGCTTTGATGCTTACGATGACGCTGATGATCAGGACCTTTCCCGAAACGGTGGGAATGGCCGGCCAGCTTCAGGCGATGGGCGGTAACGGGCGGAGGCCCAGGGTCCGCCATTGATTTTCCTCGTGCAGGAGCACCAGCCAATCTGGATTTCGGCGGGTGACTTCGGTGATTTCAATTTCATCCAGGACCATGGCGGCCGTCGAAAGCGCGTCGGATTCGGCGGCAGTGGCCGCCAGCGCCCAAGCCCGCTGCTGGCGTTGCGCCGGCTGACCGATGCGGGGATCAAATATATGTGCGCCCTGGCCGGCGAGACCGGAGCCGCTCAAGGAAATCTCCGTCAGCCAGTGTCGCCGGGCGGACTGGTCATCGCCCAGACCGCAATCCCAGCCGGACGTTCCCGCGGGTGCTGCGCCCGCGAGAACGCTGCTGCCGCCAGCCACCAGCAGAAAGGAAGGACAGTCCCATTCCCGCAGCAACTCGGCCATGCGGTCGAGCACAAAGCCTTTGCCGATCGCGCCGAGGTCAAACTCAATCCGCCCGCTGTCGCAGCGGAGGGAAAATTCCGCGGGCAGTAACGCCCACAACGGTTGGGTGGGCTGGTTTTTCAGCGCTGATGCCGTCGCGGAAAAGGCACCACGCGTGGCAAATTCCATTCGACGCGCCATCGTCAGGCAGGCTAAAACCGGTTCGCTCAGGCGCAGCTTATCGCCCGGCGATAGTTGGGCGATCTGGCTGATTTCGCTATGGGCGCGGAAGCGACTCAGGCGCGATTCCAAATCGTCCACCAGCGCAAATGCCGCCTGCGCAGCTTGGGCGGCATACGCTTTTTCCTGGTCGGCGATGCGCACCTGGAGTTGGGTGGCCATCGCATGATGCCGGAACACTTGGAGGCTGGTTTCACTCATGGCGGGAATCAATTTTCGGCGGCGACCACAGGATCAGCAGCACGTTTGGCCGGAGGCCGAAAAAATCGGGATGGAAATCTTTCAACCGTGCGGCCAACAGTCCGGAAACGTCCGTGATCGTGATGAAGAAATCCGCGTCGCCAGGTGCCTGATCGGGTTGCCAATATCCAGCCGACGAAGATTTTCGCAGATACCAGGGCAAGGGCCACGGGTCGGCGGCGACTACGGCGATGCGCGGATGAGCGAGATGATTTTCTCGCGCTAAATCTTCCAGTCGTGCCGGCAGCCGCAACAAATCACCGGAGGTGTGGGCGTAGGCGTAGGGATTTTTTTCATCTGCCGGCTGCAGGAAAACCCAGTGTCGGGTGTCGTGGATGATGAGCAGGCCCAACGCGGCGCAGCCAATCAAAATGACGGCGCGGACCGTGGGCTTCGGGTTGGCCAGCCAAATTCGTTCGATGGCGAATCCCGCCAGTAATGAAATCGGCAACCAGAAGTTCAAAGCCAGCCATGGCGTTTTGTAGGGAATCGCGCTGTAAATCGCCAGGATCAGCAGTGCGTAAACGGCGATGAACAATTTTGGTCCAGCCGCCGGGCGGCGGAAGGCCTGGCTAAAACCCACTGCGGCCAATATTAGGATCGCCGCCCCGGACCAGCCGCCGGCCAGCAGAACGAGATAATACCAAACCGGTTTCTCATGGCCTTCGCCGCCCGCGCGTGCGGCCAAATGCGGCAGGGCGCGGAATAAATCGCCGAGGGCCGGCCAGTTTTGACCGGCCCAAGTGAATAGCAAGACGGCCGTGATGAGTAAGCCGAGGCCGCCGGCCAGCCAGATTTTAACCGGCGGAATACTGCACGGTTTGCGCTGACGCCACACGATGGCAATGGCCAGTCCCATGGCTAGGAAATGGAGACCGGCGGTTTCTTTGCAAGCGAGCATCAAAGCCGCGCAAGCCCCGGCGAATGCGGCCGTCAGTGACGATTTTTTCTGCAACGTCCGCCCGCCGGCCAGAATCAAGCCCAAGCAGGCGGCGACGAACAAGGTTTCATGGATGAAATAGCGATGGTAATAAACGGGCAGGGGCGCGCCGGCGAAAAGCAAAGCGGCGACCAGACAGGGAATGAAGCCGAAAATTTCCACCGCCGCGCCCAAAAGCAGCACGGTGGCGCTGCCGACCAGGACGGGGACAAGCCGGAGCTGGCTCTCTGTGAGGTCGGCAAAGGTTTTCGCGCCTTCCAATCGGACGAGTGGCAGGGTCAGCTCCAGCAACGCCGGGCCGTGGCGGTCATGTGGGTCGTACTGATAATGTTCCCCGGCGAGCAGTTCCCCGGCGAGGTAGGCGTTGACGGATTCATCCGTGTGCATCGGCCTTTCGCCCAGTTGCGGCAAACGCACGGCCAGCGCGAGCAGGGCGATCAGGAGGAAGGCCGAATGCTGAAGGCAGAAGGCTGATTGAAAAAAAGGCTTGCCGGTCACCGGTTTCGCTTTGGTTTCTGCCTTCCGCATTCAGCCTGCTTCATTCGCTTAAGTGGCACGTTTGCCAAAAACTTCGACTTCAATGTAGTGGTTCAGCCGATTGGTCGTGTTGCCGTTGCTGTAGAGCCGGACGTACCGGCCCTGGACGCCTTTCGCATCGATGAGCTTGCCTTGGTAGGATTCAATGTAGGCGAGGTCTTTGCCGCTGCCGTTGGTGTCGTCGAAAATGGTGTGGACATTTTTTTCAAATTTCGGGTCGTCGGAAACCTGGACGACAACATCGAAATAAACGCGGGCCTGGGCGTGGTAATGCCAGACCATGACGGCATAAATGATGGCGTTCGTTTCCAGGTCGATCTGCACCCATTGTCGGCCCGGTCCCAGCTCAACCCACGAACCCTCGTCGGCGGCTTTGTCGCCGTCGGTGATCAGGTCAAGCGTGCCGATGACCGGCTCGCTGTCGCTGGCGGTGACGGTTTTGCCTTTGGCCAGATTGACCGTGCCGGCGGGGACGAGCAAAACCGGGCGTTTCCCTTTCTGCGGTGGTTCCAGGTTCGGCACGTTTTCGATCGGCACCGGCGTGCCGGTAAAGAGCGGCTTGGGTAATTCCGTTTTAAGCGGGACCAGATCCTGTGCGGTCAAAGGCAAGGTCGTGAGCCACACCGCGACCACGGCCAATTGCAAAATCAATTTATTCATGGGAAGTGGTCTTTAAGCCTGGGTTTCCTGCGGGCTGATGACAATGGTTTTCTGGGCGGCGATGGCTTCGTTCGCTTTATGTATGACGTATTCGCTGGCAAACGCCTCGTCCGCCGGGCAGTTCAATTTCGCTTGGCCGCGGATGGCGTTGAAAAAGTTCTCCAGATGCGGCTGGTGCAGCGCCTTGTTGAACGATACGGGCATCTCATATTCCGCAAGTGGGGCGGTTTCCCGCACGTCCACCTTCGTGGCATCGGGCGTCGGCGCGGGGCCGCCGGTTTTGGCGCGGAGATAATTTTTTCGGACCAGGTCGTCCCACGCAGGTGCTCGGGCTTCGCGGTAGATCGCCGACAGCGCCGGATTTTCCGACATCCGGATCGAGCCTTCATCGCCCATGAAATACTCGAAGTAACCACCGCCGGCGCTGGTTGTAGTCTGCACCTGATAAAAGGCACGCGCCACGCCGTCCGGCAGCGGGTATTCGTAAATCACCATCGCGTTGTCATACCACTCATGGTTGGGGTAATAGTCAATGCCGCCGCTGGCCAGCACCGCGCGCGGGGGCACGCCAAACCACCAGTTGAAGATATCAATCTGGTGCGCGCCGAGGTCCGAGAGCGGACCGCCGCCAAGATTTTTAAACCAGCGCCAGTTGCGGAACTGGTGCATGTCGGTGTAGCCATATCGGGCCAGTTGCTCCGGCGTCATGGCGGACTTCTTCGGCCAGCCAAAATCTTCCGTCACGGCGCGGTTCCATTGGGCTTGGGCGGCGGTCAGGCGGCCGCAAAGTTTCGCCTCGCGGATGAGCCGGTTGAGGGCAAAGAGGTAACGCGGATTGCTCCGGCGTTGATGGCCGATCTGCAGCAGCCGGCCGGTTTCCCGCATCGTCTGCACCATCGAACGCGCGCCGGCGATGGTGTTGCTCATCATTTTTTCGCAATAGACGTGCAGCCCGGCCTGTAAGCAGGCGTTGGTCACGGGCGCGTGCCAGAAATCCGGGCAGGCTACAACGACCGCCTGCAAATCCTTCTCGCCGGCCAGCAAGTCTTCATAATTCTCGTAGGCACGGACTTCGACGCCCATTTTTTTCAGGTAACGTTCGCCGTACGTACGCGCGTATTCCCAGATGTCGCAGATGGCCACCAGCCGGATGCCGTCAATCTTCAGCAGCGATTCCAGCAGCACCCGGCCCTGCGCGCCGAAGCCGACGAGCGCGACCTTGATCTTGCGGTTGGCGGACCCGGACTGCCCAAAGACTTTGGAACCTGAGGCCAGCATCAAGCCTGCGCCAGCGACGGCGGTCGTGCCGATGAATGCCCGGCGGCTGACGGATGGAGTTACCATTTTTTGAGCAGGGCAAAGCGGTTGTAGCGGGCCAGCATCAGGGCAAACGCCACGAGTGCGATATGGATGCCGAGCCAGGCGACGCCGTCATCCTGCTTGAGCAGGATCAACCCGGCGGTCAGCGCAATGTAAATCAAACCCTGGGCGAAGAGCGACAGCCGCGTGCCGAGGCCGAGCAGCAGCAGCACGCCGGTGAGGATGAGTACCGGCCCGAGCAGATGGTCGAACGTCGTCAGCGCGAATTTGGGCAGCAACGGCTCGTTCGCCAATTTGTCCTTGAGCCCGGCGGGGATGCCGGCGTTGTTGGTGAGTGAATAATATTTCAGCTTCACGTCGATCAGCGCGCCGCTGGGATCTTCCATACCGGTCAGCGGGTCGATCAGAGGTTTCTGCACGGTTTGGAAGGCGCTGAATTTTTCCACGCCGGTCAGGATGGCGCGGATTGCCAGCCAGCCGCGGAGCACCAGGAAGGCGAGCGATTTTCCACCGTCATCGTCACCGGGCTTGGGCGGGTCATTCGGGGCGGTCATGGGTTCAGGTTAAATCGCGGGTGGTAGAATTCAAGCCTTCAAAGGCTGCCGGTTAAACCAGGATCTCCTTTGCCAATCTCGTTCGCGGTCGCGCAGGAAATTCTTTACTCTTTTTTGGCAAATCCGCAGAGTATGCGCGTGTTCATCGCAAGTGATTCCCGCGTGAATCCGGTCGCCAACGCGCCGGGCACGGCGGCGGCAAAAGATTTCGTTCTCCGGTACCAGGCCGCGCTGAAGCGGTCGCAGGATTTCCTGCTGTCCGAGCAAAAACCGGAAGGTTTCTGGGTCGGCGAACTGCTCGTGGATTCCACGCTCGTCTCGGATACGGTGGTTTATCATCACTGGAACCGCAGCGTGGACAAGGAATGGCAGCGCAAGGCGGTCAATCATATCCTGGCGAAGCAGCTCCCGGACGGTGGCTGGAACATCTACCTCAATGGTCCTTCGGAGGTGAACGCCACGATCAAGGCTTATCTCGCGCTGAAGCTCGCCGGCGTGCCGGTGACCGATCCGCGGATGTTGCGCGCGCGCGAGGTGGCGCTGCACTTCGGCGGTGTGCCGCGCATGAACACGTTTTCTAAGCTCTACCTGGCGCTCATCGGCCTGTTCCCGTGGGAATACGTCCCGACGATTCCGTGCGAGGTTCTCCTCATCGGCAAATGGTTCCATGTGAATTTCTGGGACATGAGCAACTGGTCGCGCGGTATGATCGTGCCGCTGGCGATCATCAACCATTTCAAGCCCACGCGCCCGGTGTCCGTCAACCTCGACGAGCTGTTTCCTGACGGCATCCACGAACGCGATCTGGCGCTGGCGCCGGATCCGGAAAAAATTTCGCTCCGCAATTTCTTCCTCTGGCTCGACCGCCTGCACAAGCTTGCGGAATGGTTCGCCGAGCATAGCATCCATCCGTTCCGCCGGCAGGCGCTCCGGAAATGCGAGCAGTGGATGCTCGAGCGCTTCGAGGGCAGCGACGGCCTGGCCGCGATCTTCCCGGCGATGCTCAATTCGCTGATCGCGCTCAAGGCGCTCGGCTATGCCGACGACCATCCGCAAGTCGTTCGCGCGGCGCACGAGTTGAAACGGCTCGAGCATGAAGAGGCTGATACCATCCGCATTGAACCCTGCTTCTCGCCGGTGTGGGACACCGCCATCGTCGCGATCTGCCTGCGCGAATCCGGCGTGCCCGCCGATCATCCGCAGCTGAAACGCGCCGCCGAGTGGCTGATGGAAAAGGAAATCCGCTTTGCCGGCGACTGGGTGCACAAGAACCCCGCCAAGGTCGAGCCGAGCGGCTGGGTCTTCGAGTACAACAACAAGTGGAACCCGGACGTGGATGACACGGCCATGGTTCTGCTCGCGTTGCGCCTCATCCCTACGGACAATCCGAAAAAACGCGACGAATGTTTTGACCGCGGGCTCAAGTGGATGATGACCTTCCAATGCAAGGACGGTGGCTGGGCGGCGTTTGACAAGGATTGCACCAAGAACATCCTCGAAAAAGTTCCCTTCGCCGACCACAACGCCATGCTGGATCCCGAGTGCGCCGACATCACCGCACGCATTCTCGAACTCCTCGGCTACGAAGGCTGGAGCTTCGGTCATCATCAGGTCAAGGACGCGCTGGACTACGTCAAGTCGCAGCAGAACCTCGACGGCTCGTGGTACGGTCGCTGGGGCGTGAATTATATTTACGGCACATGGCAGGTGCTGCGCGGCATGCGCGCTTTGAGCCTCGACATGAATGAAGCATGGCTCCAGCTCGGGCGCGCCTGGCTCGAAGACGTCCAGCACGAGGACGGCGGTTGGGGCGAACGCTGCAATACCTACGACGATCCGGTTTTCAAAGGGCAGGGGCCGAGCACCGCATCGCAGACGGCGTGGGCCGTCATGGGGCTGTGCGCGTTCGACGATCCGGAGAACGCCGCCCTCAAACGCGGCATTGATTATCTCTGTCGCACGCAAAATGCCGACGGTTCGTGGACGGAAGACGAGACCACCGGTACCGGTTTCCCGCGAGTGTTTTATCTCAAGTACGACATGTACCGCAACGCCTGGCCGCTCCTCGCTCTCGGCACCTACCGGCAAATCTGCGAACGGCACGCCGTCAAATAAAATGGGAAATAGTTTCTTCATTTTGTCTTCGGCCTTTTCCCTTTGAATCATGGGCTGGCTCCATAAAAAAATCCTGCGCCCGCTGATCTTCCGGCGGGAGTCCGAGGACGCGCACAATCTCGCCGTCCAGTCGCTCGCCCGCGTCAGCCGGAACCGGCTCGCGCTGAGGCTTGTCCGGGGCCTTTATGGCGCGCCGGAATTGCCGGTGGAACTGTTCGGCCTGAAATTTCAAAATCCGGTTGGCCTCGCCGCCGGGATGGACAAGCACGCCGCGGCTGTGCCCGGCTGGGCGGCGCTCGGCTTCGGTTTTACCGAACTAGGCGGCGTGACGTGGCAGGCGCAGCCCGGCAACCCGCCCCCGCGCATGTTCCGAGCGATTTCCGCCGAAGCCGTGATCAACCGGATGGGTTTCAACAATTCCGGCGCGGAAGCCGTCGCCCAAAAGCTGGGCGAGTGGCAGGCTTCCGGTCGCTGGCCAAACCATCCCATCGGCATCAATCTTGGCAAATCCAAGGTCACGCCGCTGGCGCAAGCGGCGGAAGATTACGCAAATTCCTTCCGCGTCCTGCGGGACCGCGCGGATTTCTTTGTCGTCAACGTCAGTTCGCCGAACACGCCGAACCTCCGCCAGTTGCAGGACAAGGCCGCGCTTGACGAGATTTTTGCCGCTTTGCAGCAAGTCCAAAATTCGTCGGCCAATGCCCAAACTCACAAACCTATTCTCGTGAAGGTGTCGCCGGACTTGTCGTTCGAGGCGTTGGACGAAATTCTCGAACTCGTCGGCCCGCGCCAGATCGCCGGCATCGTCGCGACGAACACCACCGTTTCCCGGCCGGCGACGGCCGATCCGGCGCTGCAAAAGATTTACGCGGAGACCGGTGGCTTGAGTGGCCGGCCATTACGTGCGCGCAGCACGGAAATTATCCGGCATCTTTTCCAATCGACGCAGGGGCGGGTTCCGCTTATCGGGGTCGGCGGCATTTTTACGGCGGACGACGCTTGGGAAAAACTCGCCGCCGGCGCGTCGCTCGTGCAGCTTTATACCGGCCTGGTCTATGAAGGACCGGGCATCGCCGCTCGGATCGTGCGCGGCTTGAAACAGCGGATGGACCGTGAAGGGGTTCGTAGCTTGAAGGAAATCATCGGCACGGCGCGGTGAATTTATTGGTGTCTGCCGTTGCTGTAAACCCTGGCCAGCCCCGGCTGTCACCGGATTGTTGCGATTTTTTTCCTGACAACTGGCGATTCTCGGCCAGAATGTGCGTTCAAATATTTATCTATGCAAGCCACTCGTATTCTCCCCGACCTGCAATGTTCGCTCCTGTGCGAGGAAGTCCGCCAGGAAGTGAACGGCAACCTGTTTCTCATCGGCGTCGTTACCGCCGTCCGGGTGCCGCAATTACCCATCGTCGCCGGGCGCATCTGCGTCTTCAACCGCTGGGCGGCGGGCATCGGCCAGTTTAATGAGACGGTCCGCCTCATTTCAGCCGACCAGACGACGGTCCTCAGCAAAAGCGAATTGAAATTCGAGCTGCGCGATCCCGCCATGAGCGCGACGAACGTAACGTTCTTTGCCCAGGTCAAGTTCGAGACTGCCGGCACTTACTACGTGGAAGTGCTGGTGGACGACGTGATGAAGCTGCGTTATCCAGTGCCGGTCATCCTCGCGCCTCTGCCCAACCAGCCGCCATCTCCGGAAAAACAAGGCTGATTCAATCGGTCTGCCGATTCGTTTAATTCCGGTGACCGAGGGCCTTGCTGACCGGGTGATTTCTGCAAAGGGAATCCGCGTTAAAAGGGTTCACTGGTGAAAGACTCCCACCGTCGTGCACGTCTAATCGGTATTCCATCCGGGTGCCTCTGTGGCTAGACTGTCGCAGTGAACGCGCTTCGCGAACCATCCTTTGCCTGGGAACCGCTCACGCCGCGCGGCGTGGCGGCGTTCGCTCGCGCTTCGTTCGAGCGGCTCTTCATCGTCCAATCCATTTTCGCGGTCCTCGCCGCCGCGTCCGTGGTGTGGCTGCTGTCCAACGGCGTTTTTCCGGTGATTGACACGGCCATCGGCCAGCTGCCCGATGCCGGTTCGATTCACGGCGGCCAGCTCGACTGGCGCGATGATTCGCCGGTGATGCTCGCGGAGGGAAAACGCATCTCGATCAGCGTGGATCTTGAGCACGGGGGCACCTTGCGGTCGCCGGCGGATTTTCAGATCGAATTCGGCCGCGATGACGTCGCCGTTTTCTCCCTGCTTGGCGAGGCGGATTTTGCCTATCCGCCGGGTTATATCATCGCCGCCAATCAGACTGATGCCCGGCCCGCGTGGGGCGCGTGGTCGCCGAACCTGCTCGGCCTCGCGGCCATCGGCACGTTTTTTGGTCTGCTTCTGGTCTGGGGGGCGCTGGCCTCGGTGTATTGCCTGCCGGTCTGGCTGGTCTGTTTCTTTGCCAACCGCGATTTGAGTTTCCCGGCTAGTTGGCGCCTGGCCGCCGCCGCCCTCATGCCGGGCGCGGCGCTGCTGTCGCTGGCTCTGATCCTGTACGAATGCGGTGGGTTCGACCTGGTGCAGCTCGGTTTCGCCTTCGGGATGCACCTGGTTATCGGCTGGATTTATCTGTTTGTCAGCCCGCTGTTTCTGAACCGCGTCCTGCCAGCGGAAAAGCCGAATCCGTTCACGCCCCCGACCGGATGAACCAGGCCCGCGGCGATTCTAAAAATCGGCGGATTTTATAATTGAGACCCGGCCGGGGGCGGTTAAACTCCGATCGTCCTTATGAAAAAACTCATCGTCATCTTGGGGGTTCTCGTCGTGCTGGCCATTTTCGGCCTGATTGTGATCGCGATCGCGGGCGGGAGCTATAACCGGCTCGTTACCCTGTCGCAGGGCGTGGATAGCCAGTGGGCGCAGGTGCAAAACGTCTATCAACGCCGGGCCGACCTCATCCCCAACCTCGTCGCCACGGTTTCCGGCGCGGCAAATTTTGAGAAGTCCACGCTCACGGAAATTACCGCCGCGCGTGCCTCCGTCGGCCAGGTGAAGCTCGACCCGAGCGCTGCGCCGACCGACCCCGCCAAGCTCGCCGCCTTTGAACAAGCGCAGGGCCAGCTCGGCTCCGCCCTGTCGGGCCTGCTCGTGGTCGTGGAGAAGTATCCCGACCTCAAGGCCACGGAAAGCTTTCGCGACCTGCAGGCTTCCCTGGAAGGCACCGAGAACCGCATCAGCGTCGAGCGCCGGGATTTCAACACCGCGGTGCAGGCTTACAACACCGCCATCAAGTCGTTTCCGGCGGTGTTCTATGCCGGTGCCTTGGGCTTCAGCCCGAAACCCTATTTCACCGCCAGCGCCGGGGCCGAAACGCCGCCCAAGGTTTCCTTCGATTTTAATAATGCCGCCCCGGCGGCCAAGCCTTGAACTGTGCGCCGCTGCGTTGCCATTCTGATTTTGCTCGCCGGCATCCGGCTCGGGGCGCAGGAGGTCATCCCGCCCGCGCCGGCGGCTTATTTCAACGACTACGCCCACGTCGTCTCCGCTGGCACGGCCGCGCAACTGAACACGATGCTGGAGAATTTCGAGCGCCAGACCTCCGAGCAGATCGTGGTCGCGGTTTTTTCGAAAATGCAGTCGGACTCGGACGTGGCCGATTACACCGTTCGCGTGGCCCGGGCCTGGCAGGTGGGCCAAAAAGCCAAGAACAATGGCGCGGTGTTGTTTGTCTTCGTGCAGGATCACAAACTGTATATCCAGGTCGGTTACGGGCTGGAAGCGGTTTTACCCGACGCTCTGTGCAAGCGGATTATTGACGAGCAGATTACGCCGCGGTTCAAGTCCGGCGATTTTGACGGCGGGCTGACGTCGGGCGTGCAGTCTATCCTGGCCGCGACGAAAGGCGAATACCAAGGCACCGGCCGGACGGTGGTGGAAACGCATTACCACACGCTCAATCATGGTTTTGCCAGCAGTTTGCCGGTGATGGTGTTCTTTATTATTTTTGCGTTGATCATTGTCTCTAACCTTGCGCGCATGGGACGCGGGGTCATTTTTACTGGCGGCGGCTGGTCCGGCGGGAGTAGTTTTGGCGGTTTCTCTGGCGGCGGCGGATTCAGCGGTGGTGGCGGCGGTGGATTTTCCGGTGGCGGCGGGAGCTTTGGCGGCGGCGGCGCGGGCGGGAGCTGGTAATTTATGCATCCGAAAGCTTTCTCCAAACACCTGCAGCACGACGGCATTGTCGCGGCCATTCATGACGCCGAGCGTTCGACTACTGGCCGGATCCACGTCAGCATCAGCGCCAAACATGTCGATGACGCCGTGGCCGCCGCGCAAAAGGAATTTCTCCGGCTTGGCCTGAACCAGTCGCCCGGGCGGAACGGCGTGCTGATCTTCGTCGCGCCGCGCGCCCACAAGTTCGCCGTAATCGGCGACGAGGCCGTCCATGCGAAATGCGGGGAGATTTTCTGGCGGCAACTGGCGGACGCCATGAGCAGTTACTTTCGCAAATCTGAGTTCACGCCGGGCATCCTTCACGGCGTTAAAAAAGCCGGTGAACTGCTGGCCGAACACTTCCCGCGTCAGCGCGGCTGAACCGCGGTTTCCGCTTCTGGCCGTTGGCTTCGTTGGCGGAATGGCCTTTTAAATTAATATTTCTTCGCCGGGTGGCCATCCGGCAACGGTTGCCCAGCACCTTGCTGCGCGCACCATTGTTTCCAAAGATCGCGAAAGACGGTTTCCAGGTGGCCGATGAATTGCGCGGCATCGCAGAGCGGGCTCAGGCGCATTTGCTCGCGCAGTCCGAGCCGCAGGCGCGCCAAACCGGGCAGGTCACTGACAAGTTCCCGGCATTTCGCGACGTAGGCATCCGGGGTGGCCACGGCCCATTGCGGGAAGCCGAAATGCGATACCAGGCTCAGGCCCACGCGCGCCACATGGGTCTTCCCGGCCAGCGTGACGACCGGCACGCCCATCCATAGCGCGTCACAGGTAGTGGTGGTGCCGTTGTAAGGGAACGGATCCAAGGCGAGATCGATTCGATTATAAAGTCCCATGTGCTGCGTCTTGGACAGCCCGGCCCCCAGCAGTTCAAGGCGTTCGGCTTCGACACCGGCGCGAACAAACTGCTCGCGCAGCCGGCTCGCGGTTTGTGGCTGGCCCAGGCCCTGCGATTTCAGCAACAGCCGGGCGGTGGGCAGTACTCGTAGGACCCGCGCCCAGAGTGCGATGGTTGGTTCGCTCAATTTGCGGAAATTATTCAGGCTACCGAACGTGACGTAGCCGTTGGCTAGCGCGGGCAGGGACCCGACCGCCGGACTTTCGGCCGGGGCGACGTAGCAGGAAAAAGTTTTTGGTAGTCGGATCAGCCGCTCACTGTGCCAGCGTTCCGTCTGACCGGGCGAATCGCTGATTGCATCGGTCAGCCGATAGTCCATCGCCGTCAGGCCGGTGGTGTTGGGATAACCCATCCAGGTCACCTGTACCGGCGCAGGTTTGCGGGCAAAAATCATCAGTCCGTTTTCCGTCGTGTGCCCGGCCAGATCCACCAGAATATCAATGCCGTCCTGCCGGATCAATTCCACCACCTTTTCCTGGTCCCAGCCATGGATGTCCCGCCAGTGGCCGGCTCGCTGGCGCAACCGCGAAGTGACCGCGTCCGGCGACTGGACATTGGCATAACAATATGTCTCGAATAGTTCCCGGTGATGCTCCTGCAAAATGGGTTCAAAGAACGAGGCAACCGGATGATCGCGCAAGTCGGGCGAGACGTAACCGATGCGCAGCGGCCGGTCTGGCGTGGCGACATTGGCATGGGGACGCCGGGTCTGGTGCAACGGTAGCTCAAACCACTCGGCCCATTGGCGGTGTTCCGCAAAGTGTTGGTCCGGATCGGTGTCGGGCAGATAACGTCAGTTTGCGCTTCGCGTAATCGGCCAATATCGGTTTCCGTCCGATTACCTCTATTTCCAATTTCCTTTTTGGTGCCGATGTATCCCTTTGATTGCCAAAAATATCACCTACAGCGAGACGCATTTCCGCAATCAAATCGCGCTTGAACCGACGGCGCAAGTCTTCGGACTTCGCAAACTTGCCCTTCTGTTTGTTGCCCGGAGGCTTCACAATACGGAGAATGAGCGATTCCAATTCACGTAGATGACTGTCGCCGATGGTGACGTAAATGCTGAATCTGTCCCAAGAATCGTGGTGACGATCTTTTAGGTGATGGCCGAGTCGGCTGCGGAGGTTGCTAGCCAGCCCGACATAATAGATTTTGCCGCGCCGGTATAACGCATAGACGCCCCACCGCCGACGAACGTATTCACGAATGATGTCCTGATGCTGTTCCAGCACCTCTCGCGAGATGTTTTCCAAATGCTGACAGACGAGTGGTGTTCGTTTTGGCATATCATTTATCTTTCAGACTGGGCAAAGAATTTGCTAGAAATTGAGAAACTATTACCGCGTCTTTGGCTGCATCTTCAGAGAATAGATTCGGCCCACCAACGGTGGCATCGTAAACAACATTTACAAACTCCTGAAGCGACTTGAGATGAACCGTTCAACATCGTTTCAAGGTCATTGTGGGAAAGAATTTTGTTTCGGGCCGTTTTTAGCTTCTCAGCAAAATCATCAAGATTGTGTTTCAGAGCTTGGAGCTTCGCTAGTGTTTCCTCATTCCAACCACCAAAGTGGAGAATATAATCAATGCCGAGGTTGAAACGACCTGCCGTTTTCGCAGGGTCGTGAAGTTTGACAATCTGGTGCAACCAATAGTCCTGCGTTATTATACTCATACGCTCCAAACCTTCCCCTGCTGATGACTTTTCTAATTCCATTTTGCGCGGATTGTCACAGAAAAGAATACGGTGAATACGCCAAGAGTCATAGGCCCAATTACATAAATTGAAAAACCCCGTGAGAACTTTTGCGGAGTGGCAGTTCATAATTCTCCGTTGAAGGCGCGGTGGAGCATGGACTGAAACAGGGCTTGAAGGCGTTGGCGGTTGGCAGATTGGTATCCCATAATCTTCATCCGGCCCAAACCTTGACCTCGTAACCGCCCATCGAGCAAGCAAAAATCTTCACCTCTGTTTTCCGATTGCGCAAATTCCCGGCGGGTTTAGCATTCACGAAACTGCATGACGAAACTGGAATTTCCTAAAAATTGGGCTGGTCGCCAGACAAGTGGAAACACATTATGGCAATAAAAAAATCTGAACTTTACAGCTCCCTGTGGTCGAGTTGCGACGAACTACGCGGCGGCATGGATGCCAGCCAATACAAGGATTACGTTCTTGTACTGTTGTTCGTCAAATACGTCTCGGATAAGTACGCCGGACAAAAAGACGCCATGCTGGACGTGCCCAAGGGCGGCAGTTTCGCGGACATGGTGGCGTTCAAGGGCGACAAGGAAATCGGCGACAAAATCAACAAAATCATCAGCAAGCTCGCCGAGGCCAACAATCTGAAGGGTGTCATTGATGTCGCAGATTTCAACGACCCGGACAAGCTCGGCAAGGGCAAGGAAATGGTCGACCGGCTGTCGAACCTGATTTCGATTTTCGACACCCCAGCACTGGATTTTCGCGGGAACCGGTCGGAAGCCGGAGCAGGTGAAAGATTGCTACCACGCCCAGACCGAGAATGCGCCGTATCGACTGGTTCCGTCAATATTTTTCATTCAGGCCAGCCCGTGAGGTCTCGGGGTAAAAATTTATTTTTTCATCCCAGAAATGCCATGGCTGTTGAGTTGGGCCAAGAAATGCCGCACTATTTTCGGGCCGATGCCCCGTTCACTGGCCAAGTCGGACAAAATGGAGTTGACAGGAGAGCACTGGATTTATAGAACAACATGAGGCTGTGGAATCAGCCTTGGACAACAAATGAAAATCATCAAGTATTTGCCGGGAACGCTTGTAATCTTATTGGGATTTCTTGTTTCGACTTCAAGCTTGGAAGCGCAGTACAACTACATCACGCTAAAGGTTCCGTCTGGAGGTCAGACACTTGCTTACGGAATATCTGACGGTAATATCGTTGGCTATACCACCATGCGTTCTATATCTTACGGATTTATCTATAACGGGAGTTCGTACACTCTGCTGCCCGGAGGAACATTCGCATTGGGCATTGACGGTGAAAATGTTGTCGGGACGTATAGTTCTGGCACTGGATCAGGTGGATTTGTATATAACATCAGCAACAATGACTATCCAACCTTTTTAGCATATCCCGGAGCGCTTAACCTTGGATTTCCCATTTAGTTTGTAACCCACGAACGGCGTGGGTGGTTTTCGTGATTTTCTGCCTGCTCCCGGGATTTGCAAGACATTTTTCCAGTCCGCCCTTGGTTTTTGCCCGGCGTGG
>Ga0302282_1000175_pt1 | contig 48015 bp, 31 predicted proteins | sample III_Fen_E1_3_FD_198763 | JGI IMG/M metagenome (GOLD analysis project Ga0302282, IMG submission 198763) | Peat permafrost microbial communities from Stordalen Mire near Abisko, Sweden - III_Fen_E1_3 | ecosystem: Environmental > Terrestrial > Soil > Wetlands > Permafrost | place: Sweden: Abisko... | reverse complement strand
TGTCAATCCTTCAAAAACCCTTTGAAAAGTGGTGGAGCCAAGGAGGCTCGAACTCCTGACCTTCTGAATGCCATTCAGACGCTCTACCAACTGAGCTATGACCCCATCCACGAAACGGAGCGGTAATTTAAATTTTTTACGCCGCAAGTCAAAGCATTTTCACAGGGAAATGAATTGAACCCACGCGTTAAAAATCCTAGCGTCTTCGCGTGCCGGCCCCATTTTCCATCGCGTTCCTGACACACGAACCGTTTTATCCGCCCTCCGGCGGCGGTTCGGCGGAGGCCGTGTACCTCGTCCAGGAAATGGTCCGGCGCGGCCACGCTGTCCATGTGTTCGGCCCGCAAATTGACGATGCTGAAACGGTCGCAAAAAAATTCGGCGTCCGGCTCCACCAGTTCACCCGCTGGCCGATGGGCCGTTATGCGAAGTTGCGCAATTTCAAATATCTCGCCTATCCGTTTTTCCTCGAACGTATGGTGGCCGCCGCCGCGCGCACGACGAAATTCGAACTGCTCTTTTCACAGCACGCCATTTCCGCCGTCGCCGCCGGGAAGTTGAAAAAACAACTCCGCGTGCCGGTGCTGATGAATTTCCCCGACCTGCTCACCGGCTTCATGGAGACGTGGCCATCCTACGTCGCGCCGAAGCCGCTGGTGCAGGCGCTGATGCGGTATGAGCTGTCGCTGCCGGGGCGCTACGAGGTGGATGGTGTGGGCGCCATCTCTGACGAATTTGCCGGCCGCCTCGCGGCCCGTGGCTATCCGCGCGAAAGAATCTGCCCAATCTATTACGGCTACGACGCGCAAGCATTTCCGTTGCGCGCGCAACTGCCGCCGGCTGCCCGTCCGCCGGTGGTGGTCATGCACGGTTCGTTCGATGCGCATCATCTCGGCGAAATTGCTTTTGGGGCCGTGAAAACCGTGGTGGCGCAAAAGCCCGGGACCATTTTCCGCTTCGTCGGCCGTCGCACCGCCGGGCTGGAGAAATTTTTGCAGCGCGCGCAGACGCTCTCCAATTTCAAGTTCGAGGCCGCCGGCTTCACGCCTTATGCCGAGGTGTCCCGGCAGCTTGCCAGCGCGAACGTCGGCATTGTCCCTTACGAGGAATCGGCCGGCACGCATTGCGCGTTCGTTGCGAAGATTGTGGAATATGTTGCCACCGGCCTGCCGGTGGTCTGCACGCCGCTAAACAGCGTGCGCGGTTATTTCCAAAAAGATCCGCTCGTGAAATTTTCAAAGTTCGACGGCGAGGATTTTGGGCGTCAGATTATGGCTTGGCTGGCGGAGCCGGTGTCCCAGTGGCAGCCGTACGCCGCTTCATCCGCCGCACGCGTGCGCGCGGAGCTCGACTGGCTGCCGCTTTGCCGCAAGGCCGTGGATTTTGCGGAAAAAATATGTTCCGCCAGTCGGCCGGTCACTTGAATACCTTGCGGCTCCTTCCTTAAACCTCTTTTCCGTCACCCGCCGGTTTTCCTCCGCTGGCCCAATTGGTCCAGCGTCAGCCAGTCGCGGTCAGCCTCGCTGGCCATCGGTCGGCCCGCCTTGCGGCATAGCCGGGGTGGACTATTGGCGTGCAGTGGTGTCAGTGACGGTACCGGCGTGGCTGGATCCGGAGAACGCCGACTCCACCGCGCGGGTCGCCTCCTGTTCATCTTCGCCGGAGACTTCCACTTCTAACGCCGTGCCCATCGTGGCGCACAGGGAAATGATGCTGATGATGCTCCGGAGATCGGCAATCTTCGGCCCGTTCTTCAAGGCGATGTGCGACCGGAAAAACTTCCCCAGCTCCACCAGTTTGACGGCATGACGCAGGTGCAACCCTTCGCGCCACGGGACAATCACTTTCAAACTTTTCATTTGCTTATCCGACCACCCGCCGGCGGAATTTGTTCAGAAAAAAATCCTGCCACCAGCAATAGATTTCCGGCATGGCCGCGTCCGGTCGGTCCGGCTTCAAGTTTTCCCGCGTTGCCGGTTCGCCTCGTAGAGAAATACCGCCGCCGCCGCGCTGACGTTTAGTGAGTCCACGTCGTTGGCCATCGGGATCGCCACCGCCTCGTCGCACTCCGCCAGGATTTCCTGGGAAATCCCGTGGCCTTCGCTGCCGAACACCACGCAGCAGTCGCCGGTGAAATCCGCCAGCGACAATTTTTTTTTATCCGTGTGCGGATGGGCCGCGAGGCAGCGCACTCCTGCCGCGCGCAACTCGCGCAACGTCTGCACCAGATTGGGGCAGGCGCGTGGCCCCGACCGGTCCGCGTCGCGCGCCGTCCCCGCCTCCAGCACCGGCAACTTGAAGATGGCGCCCATCGAATTGCGCACCGTGCGGCGCAGGTACAGGCTCCCGCACGTCTCGCCCGCGATCAACGCGGACACGCCGAACGCCACGCAGTGTCGCATCAGCACCCCGATGTTTTCCGCGTTGTTCAAACCGTCCAGCGCCACGAACAGGCGCGGCTGCGGGCCGGCGGCCAGCACCGCCGCCAGCGTGAGCGGCGCCGGCATGCGGGCCACCGCCAGCACACCCTGATAAATCTCAAACCCCGCCAGTTCCGCCAGCACCGGCTTGGCGCAGACATAGACCGGCAGGTCCGCCGCCGCCCGCGCCCGCAGGCGCGGCTCGTATTCCGCCAGGCGCTCCTCGATCAGCAGCACCGAGACCAGGGCAAAATCACTTTCCAGCAGGCGGTCCAGCACCTTGTCGCCCTCCACCACGAAGATGCCGAGCCGGGCATGCTCCGCGGAGCGCTTGAGCGAGCGGTATGGCGCGAGTTCCAGCCGGTCGAGCGCGGTGATTTTTTCAATGCGGAGCATTCCGAAGATTTTGCGCGACCGCTTGGAAAACACCAGCCCGCAAACCAGCCTCACCGCCAGTGAAACCGTCCATTTCTATCCTCGGCGCATAGTTTTACCAGCCTCCGACAGAAACGCTCGGCCTATAGCCGGAATCATTGGCACAACCGCCGCCCGTCCTGACCACCAGCCCACGGGGCGAACCCTGACCTCCGCGCCATCGTCGGGGAGTTTCGCGACCTTCCGCCGCTTTGGAATAAAATCGAAAAATAATCTGTTACTTTTTCCCCGGGGCGGCCATATACCTGTGAACGCATGAATGACGACCTGACCCTGCTGCGGGAATATGCGGCGCGGAATTCCGAACCCGCCTTTGCCGCGCTCGTGTCCCGCCATGTAAATCTCGTCTATTCCGTGGCCCTGCGATCCGTGCGCGACCCGCACTTGGCCGAGGAAATCACCCAGGCCGTCTTCATCATTCTCGCGCGCAAAGCTGATAAAATCGCCTCGCCCACCGTGCTTCCCGGCTGGCTGTGCCGCACCGCGCGTTACGCCGCCGCCGATGCCCTGAAAAACCGCCAGCGCCGCCAGCAGCGCGAACACGAGGCGCATATGCAAACCACCATCACCGAGCCGGAAACCGAAACCTGGACGCACATCGCCCCGCTGCTGGATGGCGCAATGGAGCGTTTGGGCCGGAAAGATCACGACGCCCTCGTGCTGCGGTTTTTTGAGAACAAGAATTTTGCGGAAGTCGGCGCAGCCATGGGCGCAAGCGAGGACGCGGCCAAAATGCGCGTGAACCGCGCGCTGGAAAAACTGCGGAAGATTTTCACCAAACGCGGCGTCAGTTCCACGGCGGCCATGCTGGCCGGGGCTATCTCCGCGAATTCCTTGCAGGCCGCGCCGGCGGCTTTGGCGCTCAAAATATCTGCTGTCGCAGTGGCGAAAGGGGCGGCGGCAGGAACTTCAACTTTAACCATGGTGAAAGGAGCCTTGAAAATTATGGCGTGGACTAAAATAAAAACGGCGGTGGTGGTTGCGACAGCCGGCGTATTGCTTATAACCGCCACGGCAACTCTGATATTGATTTCCAAAACTATGGCGCCACTCCCACCGTTGCCAACGTTGCCGGATCACAATGGCTACGCGGATTTGGTCCGGGCCGGCGGCATGGTTTCCACTGACACCGGAAATTATCCCACTGCCGATCTGGCCCAGCTCCGCACTTTGGCGATAACCAATGCCGGGGCATTGGCTCTGGCAAAGTCCGCCTTGAGTGTTGAATGTCGCGTGCCCCTTCAGTTCACCCAGGCCTACATTGAAAGTCATGCCACGGATTTGACTCAAATCAAGCAGCTTGCCCAAGCCATGGTCGCCGCTGGCAGACTGACCGAAAAAGAGGGCCGCAATCAAGATGCAGCAGAGGCCTATTTGCAGGTGATTCATTTGGGAACGGAAGCGGATAGAGGAGGGGTTATAATTGATGGAATGGTTGGCATCGCTGTTGAATCTCTGGGGGCGGCACAATTGCAGCCGCTGTCCGCCGGGCTTGATGCCAAAAGCGCCCGCGCTACCGCTGCTGCTCTGGAAGGAATTGACCGGCATCGGGAAAATTGGGAGGAGATTATTCAGCAGGAAAACAATTGGTCGCGGCGAACTTTTACCGGCGTCAGCTACACTATGCAGCGGCTAATGAGCAGAAATACGCTGAACCAAGTGATTTCGACCGTGCAGCCGAAATATTTGAAACAAGAAAACAAAACCCGGCAGTTGATTATTATTCTCGCCGCCCGCGCCTACACACTGGACAAGGGTTTTCCGCCAACCGGTGTCAGCGATCTCGTGCCGGATTATCTCTCTGCGGTTCCACAAGACCCGTTCACCGGGAAAGACATGGTTGATTTGCCGAAATAAATCTGCCCGCCTGCTCCCGCCCAAAGCGCGGGTAGGGCGCGCAGTCCTCTGCGCGCCGTTGGCTGCCAACGGACGCGTTCGGGTTTGCCATGGCGGCGCGCACGAAGTGACGCGCCCTACCGACGCGTGACGCCTGACCCGATTGAACGCGGAGCGTCTTTGAGTGCCTAGTCCTCTGGAGCGTTAGTTACCGCGCAGCCGCTCCACAGGCGGATTTGGTGGTGGCGGCGGCGATGGGTTGGGTGGTCAGATCGCTGAAGGCCAGGAGGACGGCTTTGGCCTTGTGCTTCTGCCGGCCGTCCAGCTTGGCGAGGGCGGCGCGGAAACTTTTCAACCGGAAATCCGCCGGGCCGTCGGCGCGATCCACGCGGTCGAGGAAGGCGGCGAGGTCCACCAGTTTATGCCGGGCATCGATAAAGTAGCGGTCCAATATTTGCGTTTTGGTCATGGCGCGAATCATTTTTCGGGAAAGATAGAACGGATTGAGCGGGCTGCCAACGGAAACCCGTCAGGCCCGCAGCCAGGCCAGGGTCTGTCGCGCGGCTTCGACATGGCCGGTGCCGAGGACATTATGGTCAGCGGTCCAGAGGATGCGATCGCCGCGCAGGGCAGGGCAATGCCGCCGCAACCAGCGCCGGGTCAGCGGCCACGGCACGATGGGGTCCAACGCGCCGCTAAGGCAATAGACGGGCAGGCGGGTGGCGCGGGCGGTTTCGCGTGGGTCGGATCCGGCCACGTGCCGTAGCCGGTGGACGGCGGCTTGGCGGTCCAATTCCGTCCGCCGGGCGATGAATTCCTTGAAGTTTTCGCGCGTCTCCGGCGAGTGCCGGTAGCGGAATTGCGCGAGTGTGGCGAAACCGTGGAGCAGCCACCGCAGCAGCCGGGACGGCGTTCGCGCAAAGAAAAATTCCACCAGCCGCACGCCCCAGTAAAGCGGATGTTTGACGAAGCCGCCGGCGAGGATGATGCCCTGCGCCGCAAAGTGTTGCCGCCGGATCATGGTCCAGAGCACTTGGGAACCGTAGGATTCGCCCAGCAGCCAGCCGGCGGTGATGCCGTTTTGCGCGAGGGCGCATTCAATGGCCGCGGCATAATCGTCCAGCGACCAGGTGAGCGTGCGCGGATAGGTGAACTCCACAAAGCGCACGGTGCTGGCAAGTTGCCGGCGGAAATCGCCGACGAGGGTCCAGTCGCCGTGCAGGCCGGGCAGATAGATCAGCGTGGGCAGCGCTGCGTCACCGTGGACCCGCACCTGAAGTTCCTCGGGCATTCACGACCTTTCGAGCTTGGGGAAAAATTCGTGCGCAGTGCGGTTGGTCGCCGCGCTGAGTTCCTCCAGCGAACAGCCCTTCACCTGCGCGACGGTCTCGGAAACTTCCGAGACAAAGGCGGGTTCGCCGCGCTGGCCGCGATGGGGCACCGGGGCGAGATACGGACAATCCGTCTCGAGCATGAACCGGTCGAGCGGCGTGGCAGCGACGGCGGCGCGGACGTTCTGGGCGTTCTTGAAGGTCACGATGCCGGTGTAGCTGACCAGCGAGCCGACGGCCAAAACCTGCTGCAACCGCTCCACGCTTTCGCCAAAGCAATGAAACACGCCGCGCACCCGGCCGGCGAACGGCGCGAGCTGCGCGAGGGTGTCGTCAAAGGACGCGCGTTGGTGGATGATGGCGTTCAGGCCGAACTCCACCGCCACTTCAAGCTGCTGCTGGAAAATCTCCGCCTGCCGTTTTTTGTATTGCGCGTCTTCAGTGCTTGGTGGTGCAAGGCTACCGGCGAGCTGGCCAGCGGGAAGGCTCGCGGGGACGCTCGCCCCACCGTGCGCCCCGCCCATGCTGGGCAAGCGATAATAATCCAACCCGGTCTCGCCGATGGCGACGACCTTGGGATGCTTGGCCAGCTCGCGCAGGGCAGGGCGGAGGTCGGCGGGGGCTTCCAGCGCTTCGGACGGATGCCAGCCGACGGCGGCGTAAATGGCCGGATGTTTCTCGGCGAGCGCGATTGCCCGGCGGCTGCTATCGAGGCTGGTGCCGATGGAAATGATCTTGGTGATGCCGGCGGCGGCAGCCCGGGCGAGGACATCCGGAAAATCCTTTTCGTATTCGGGATAATCCAGATGCGCGTGGGTGTCGTAGAAAATGGGCATGATGGGTTTAACCGCGATATAGACGAACTGCGCGAAAAGGAAAATTCAATTCAACAATCAATCGCATACGGGACGGGCTTATTTGTTTTTAGTCAACGCGGCAGCCGGCTCCAGCGCCTTGAGTTTTTCATCTATGGCATTCCGGCCCGGATAATCGGGCGCTTCAGTAATCAGCGCGCGGTAATTTTCCACCGCCTCGGCGTTCAGGCCCTGGTCGGTCAATTTTTCGCCGAGGGTGAGCCGCAGCCGAAGGCGTTGCTGCGGGGAGGGATGGAGTTGCAGCGCGCTTTGCCAGGCGGCAATGGCGGAACTGGGCATGCCGGCGGCATCATAAAGCTCGGCCAGTTTTTCGGAGAGCACGGCGCTGCGGGCGGTGATGGGCAGGTTGGCAAGGAAGGGGATCAGTTGCCGCTCGCGCAGGCCATGGGCGAGGTCCAAGCAGATCAAACGGTCGAAGGACCATTCAAGCAGCGGATTTTTGGTACGCGTCAGCAGGGCATGGAGTTCCGGCGGCGTTTGCTTGAACGGCTGATACAGCGGGTCGCCGATGACGGTGTTCATCCAGGAGAGGGTGTTTTGGGACGCCCAGGCGGCCTCGCCAAACGTGCCGCCATTGCCGAAGGCTTCGAGGAAGAAAGCGACGTTGGGCGTGAACTGGAGGTAGGGTTCATACACGCAGCCCATGGTGCAGGTGGCGCCCTTGGCCAGCAGCGGGCCGCACCAGTTGCGGGTGGTGCTCCGCAGGGTGTCAGCGCTGAAGGAATAGAGATGATACGCGAACGCCCCGGGCATGAACTCCATGGTCGGCGCGGTGAACGGGCCGCACGCATCGCTGGCATACCAGCCGGCGTAGAAGGCGATGTGGCTCATGGGAAACGAGGCGGGCAGGGTGGCGGCATTGGTGTCCACCTCGGTTTCAAAGCCGAGCTGCCGGCTGAGGTACGCGCTGGCCAGCATCCATTCATCGCCGAGCAAATAATTGGTGTCGGTCACGCTGAGGCCGCGCGCGTCGATATAGGCGCGGCCCCACAGGCCGGTGGTTTCCGCTTGGACGGCTTTATCCACGAGGCGGTTGGCGATCTCCGGGGTGGGACCATCAAGGCGTGCCACCATGAGCAGTCCGTTGGTGCAGTTCATGGCCGCGCGGTTGGTGCACAGGTAGAACGGATTTCGCAGCGGACCGGTGAGGGGAAGATTCAGTTTATATAGCGGCAACCAGGCGAGCTCCGAGTCCACGGCGGCTTCGTTGTGCCGGAGCTTGTCCCGCGTGGTCGCGTCCGGCAGGAGTTCATAGAACCGGTCCATCCAAGCCTCTAGCCGGGAACTCGGCGCGATTTTCAGCGGCACGCCGTAGCAGAGGACGGCGTAGCGAATTTTGGACTGAACGGCGCGGGTTTCGGTCTGCGCCGGCTGGTCGCTGGTGGCGGGACGGGTGACTTCGCCAAATTGCCACAAGCCGGCGGCGACCAGCTGGTCGGCGAGCGGCTGCTGCAAGCCCGTGGTGAACTCGTCGCGGGACATGACCTCGTTGGTGGTCAGGTCGAAGCCAAACACCTGGTTCGCCGGGACGTGTCGGACGGCCGCGTAATGCCCGGCGATCGCGCGGGACTCCGGCATCCGGGAATTGTAAATCAACACGACCTCGTCGCCGCCGGCGTGGGCCACGCGCGACAACAGTAACGCGGCCGGCCACGCCAGCGCGCAGGTCAGAAATATTTTCAGTGGACTCATGCTCTGAGCGGTGATTTGACTGGTTGTGGGTTCACCGGTTCAAATTCATTGGCCCAACCGTGCCGGGCAAAGGAGGGTGTGAAGGCGTTTCATGTTGCAGGAATCCCGTTACTCGCCCGCGGTTACCTTTAATCCGTCCCACGCGAGCATCACGCCCGGCGGCAGCTCCGTCTGCGATTTATCATGGTCGTAATCGTGTGTGAGGTGCGTGAAATACGTCTGGCCGGCCCCGATGCGCCGCGCCGCGGTCAGCGCCTCGTCGAGGCACATATGCGTGGGATGCGGCCGGTGGCGTAGCGCGTCCAGCACGGCGATTTCCACGCCGCGCACCCGTTCCAGCACGGGCTCGGGAATCTCCTTGCAGTCGCTCAAATAGGTAAGCCGCTTCCGGCCGGCCTGCTCGAAGAGAAAGCCGGTGGTGGTCGTGCGCCCGTGGGGCAGGTCGAACGGCGTGACCTTCAGATCGCCGATTTCAAACGGGCCGGTGATGATGCGCTCTTCCGGCATGAAATAACCCCTTGGCCACGGGCCTTGATGGAACGCGTAGATAAACACGCGCCGCAGTTGTACCATGGTCGCTTCGCTCGCGTAAATCGGCAGGGTCCGTTCACCGTTCAAATCACAGAACCGCCGGCAGTCGTCCATGCCCATAACGTGGTCGGCATGGGCGTGAGTCACCAGCACGGCGTCAACGCGCTTGATGTTCTCGCGCAGGCATTGCATCCGGAAATCTGGCGGGGTGTCCACCACGAGCTTCACCTGGTCGGTGGCCACGTAAATGGCCGGACGGGTGCGCCAGTTCTTGGGATTGGCCAGATATTCCGGCGGATAATCCAAGCCGATGAGCGGCACGCCCTGCGACGTGCCGCTGCCGAGAAAGGTAAATTCAAACGCCATGTGATTTTCTTTTTGCCGAACGACGACTTAACCGTCAAATTCAGCGCGCACGAATCTACCATGTTGACGACGTTGCGCATCAAAAACCTCGCCCTCGTGAGCGACCTGACGCTGGAACTCCAGCCGGGCTGCAATGTCATCACCGGCGAAACCGGCGCGGGCAAGTCCATCATCATCGGCGCGTTGAACCTCGTCCTCGGCGAACGCGCCGACCGCAGCCTCATCCGCAGCGGTGAGGAAAGCTGCTCGGTAGAGGCCGTGTTTGACACCAAGAAACTCCGCGCGCCGCTGAAAACTTTCCTCGAGGAGAACGGCCTGGAGCCGTGCGAGGAGCATCAGCTCGTGCTCAAGCGAACGTTCACCAGTGCCGGCACCAACCGCCAGTTTGTGAACGGTTCGGCCACGACGCTGGCCACGCTGGCGGCTATCGGCGAATGGCTGGTGGATATGCACGGGCCGCACGATCACCAATCGCTGCTGCATCCGGCAAAACAACTCGCGATCCTCGATGCGTTCGGCGGTTTGGAGCCGGAGCGCGACGGGTTCAGCGAGCTGGTCCGCCGCCGGACAATTTTGGAAGGCGAGAAAACCGCGCTCGTCGTGGATGAAAAAACCTACGCGCAACAGTTGGAACTGTTGCGCTTCCAGGTGAAGGAAATTTCCACCGCGCAGTTGCGGCCGGACGAGGATAAAAGCGTTGAGGAAGAATTTAACCGCGCCAGCAACGCTGCGAAGCTGCTGCAATTGAGCCAGGCCGCGCTCGACGCCTTGAGCGAGAATGAAAATTCGTTGCTCACACAGTCCGGCCTCATCGGTCGGGTGCTGGTAGAACTTCAGCGCGTGGATGCCGGGGCGGCGAATCTGACCGGGCTGCACGCGCAGGCGGGCGAGACGTTGCGGGAGTTGCAGGCCGAACTTTCGCGCTATGCCGACAAGGTTGAGGTGGATCCCGCTCGGCTGACGGAACTGGAGGAGCGCTTGAATCTGCTGCACACGCTCAAGCGCAAATACGGCGCGACGTTGGCGGAGGTCCTCGCTTTCGGCGACGAGGCTGGGCGGAAACTGACGGCGCTGGAGATCCGTGACGTCGAACTCGCCCGGCTCAACGCCGTGCTTGAAAAACTCGATAATGAAATTTTGGGCGCCGGCAAAAAACTTTCCGCCGCGCGAAAAAAGGTGATTCCGCCCCTGGCCAAGGCCGTGAGCCGGCAACTGTCCGACCTGGGCTTCAAACAAAGCCAATTTGACGTGGCCCTGGCCGCTGCCGCCCAGCCATCCGCTTCGGGCTTGGACGAGATTGAATTTCAATTCGCACCCAATCCCGGCGAGCCGGCTAAACCGCTTCGGGCCGTGGCCTCCTCGGGCGAAATGGCGCGGGTGATGTTGGCGCTGAAAACCGTGCTGGCGGCCGAGGATGAAATTCCCGTGCTCGTCTTTGACGAGGTGGACGCCAATGTCGGCGGCGAAACCGCGAATGCCGTGGGCGAGAAGATGAAGCAGATCGCGGCCCGGCGGCAGGTGTTTTGCATCACACATTTGCCGCAGGTCGCCGCGCCGGCGGATGCGCATTACGTCGTGACCAAGCAGGTCAGGAATGGCCGGACGATTTCCGAGATCACCTTGCTCGACCGCCAGGCGCGGGTGACGGAACTGGCCCGGATGCTGGGCGGCCAGAGCGCTGCCGCGCGCCAGCACGCCGAGGCGCTGCTGGAATGATGATTTGGCTTTTCCCGACCGCCGGATGATGCGACTGTATTTTAGCAATTCTGAATAGTTATGATCAAACTGACCTTTCCCTTCACCGAGGAAAAAATCCGCGCGCTCAAAGTCGGCGATGAAGTGCTGATTTCGGGCATTGTGTTCACCGGGCGCGATGCGGTGCACAAATATCTGCACGACGGCGGCAAGTTGCCGCCGGGCGTGAATCTGCGGGACGGCATCATTTATCATTGCGGCCCGGTGATGATGCCGCAGCTGGATGGCACCTACCGCTGCACGGCGGCCGGACCGACGACGTCCATCCGCGAGGAGCCGTATCAATGGCAGGTCATCCGCGATTTTGGCCTGCGCGGCGTCATCGGCAAGGGCGGCATGGGCGCGAAAACGCAGTCGGCTTGCAAGGAATACGGCTGTGTTTATTTGCACGCGGTCGGCGGCGCAGCGCAGGTGCTGGCCGAGTGCGTGAAACAGGTGCGAAATGTCTATTTCAAGGAAGAGTTTGGCTCACCTGAGGCCATCTGGGAGCTGGAAGTGGCGGATTTTCCCGCCGTGGTGACGATTGACGCGCACGGCCATTCGCTGCACGAGGAAATTTTTGCGAAAAGCCAGGCGGCGCTGGCCGAGCGGCTGTGAGTTCTTTCGATTCAGACTATTCGGTCAAAACTTATAATTCCACTCGCACGTAGAGTACTTCTCTCGCGCGAGTTTTTCTATTTCACTCAGCGGCGGGTTTTTTAGCTGCTCGTGCGCGTTCCATTCCCGGGCCAGCGCCGCTTTAACCTTTTCGGCCGGCAAATTTAGGTTCGTCACAAATTCCTGGTGCGGCCGGCGGTCGCGGTAATCCGGTTGCAGGGAAGGCATATTGAGCAGCTCGCTGATCTGCGTCAGGTCGCAGTCCAACAGCAGCGTGCCGTGGAAGAGTAGAAAATCTTTCCGCCGGCGCTGCGAGTTGCCAGCGAATTTCTTTTCGCCGAGGCAGAGATCGGTATGGCCTCGCACGGAAATCTCGGATTGCGGCAGCGCGGCCGCAATTGCCGCGCGGTTTTTCTCCATGATGAACTGGTTGGCACCGGTGATGTTCCGCGTCGGGCCGGTGGCGGTGATATGCAGAATCAATGAGTAATTCAATCCGCCGGGCATTTGGACGACCGTACCGCCGCCGGAGCAGCGGCGAAAAATGGGAATACCTCGCGCCGCGCATGCGGCGGTGTTCACCTCCGTCGCAACGTGGTTCGCGTAACCGACCACGATGAAAGTTTCCCGGGGTTCCCAGAACATCAGGATTTCCGAGTCCGCCCCAGCCTCGCACCGGTCTAGCAGCGCTTCGTCCGCCGCCAGCTGTTCGGCGGCGGTCAGGGGCGGCAGGTCAAGGCGGTGCATGTCGGGATTTTATTGGTTTTAATTTGACTGGCGACACGGAGACAAATTCGGTTTAATGTGTCAGTGTCGTTTTCGTGTTCGCAAAACGAGGTTAAACCAGTGAAAGCATCCAAAAAAGAAATTTACAGCACGCGCAGCGGCGTCACCGCCGCCGCCATCAACGGAGACCAATTGACCGAGTCCATGCAGTCGCTTTTCGAACGGGCTTTGGAAAACCAGGGGCCGGAGCGGACGGCGCAATTGCTCGAAAAGCTCGCCACGCAACTGCGCGCCACCCCCCATCCGTCCACCGGCCAAACGACTTCTTACGTCAACACGATACCCGCTGACCAGCAGCCGGTGTACCCGGGCGACCGCAATATCGAGCGCCGGATCAAAAGCATGATCCGCTGGAACGCGATGGCGATGGTGGTGAAGGCGAACTCCAACACGAATGTCGGCGGCCACATTGCGTCGTTCGCCTCGTCAGCGACGCTGTATGAGGTGGCGCAGAATCATTTTTTCCGTGGGCGCACGGCGGATTTTCCCGGCGACCAGGTCTATTTCCAGGGCCATGCCGCCCCGGGCATGTATGCGCGTGCCTATCTCGAAGGACGCTTGGATGAATCGCATCTGCAAAATTTCCGGCAGGAGCTCGCGCCGGGCGGCGGCTTGTCGTCGTACCCGCATCCGTATCTGATGCCGGAATTCTGGCAGTTTCCGACGGTCTCGATGGGGCTGGGTCCGATCATGTCGCTGTATCAGGCCCGCTTCAACCGTTACCTGCAGGCACGCGGCTTGGTGGACTGGAAAATGGAGCCGAAAGTTTGGGCGTTCCTCGGCGACGGCGAATCCGACGAACCGGAATCGCTCGGCGCGATCACGCTCGCCGCCCGCGAGAACCTCGACAACATCATCTGGGTGGTGAACTGCAATTTGCAGCGGCTCGACGGGCCGGTGCGCGGCAACGGTAAAATCATCCAGGAGCTGGAAGGGTTGTTCCGCGGCGCGGGTTGGAATGTCATCAAGGTCATCTGGGGGACCGAATGGGACGACATCATCAAGCGTGACACTTCCGGCCTGCTGCTCAAGCGCATGGAGGAATGTGTGGACGGCGATTACCAGAAATACATCGTCGAGCCGGGCAGCTACACCCGCCGGCATTTCTTCGGCAAATATCCGGAGTTGCTCGAACTGGTGAACCACCTCTCGGACGAACAAATTTCCAAGCTGCTGCGCGGTGGCCATGACGTCCGCAAAATGTACGCGGCTTACCAGGCCGCCACCGGGCACAAGGGCCAGCCGACGGTGGTGCTCGCCAAAACGGTCAAGGGCTACGGCCTTGGCGAGGCGGGCGAAGGCAAAAATATTTCGCACCAGCAGAAAAAAATGAACGAGAAGGAACTCCGCGAGTTCCGCCGGCGTTTCGACATTCCGATCAGCGACGACCTCATTGCCGACATGCCATTTTTCCGGCCAACGTCGGACAGCGCCGAGACGAAATATCTGCTCGAAAGACGCAAGGCGCTCGGCGGTTTCGTGCCGGCTCGGATTGTCAAACCGGCCAGCCTCGAAGTGCCCAAGCTGGAATCATTCGCTGAGTTTTTCCTGCCGTCCAAAACGGAGGTATCCACCACCACGGCCTTCGGCGGCTTGTTGCGGTTTTTGCTGAAACAAAAAGGCTTCAGCAAAAACATCGTGCCGATCATTCCCGATGAAGCACGCACATTTGGCCTGGATGTGTTGTTTCGCGAAATCGGGATTTATTCGCCGAAGGGCCAGCTTTACGAGCCGGTGGATAGCAAAACCCTGTCCTATTATCACGAAGCCAAGGATGGCCAGATCTTGGAGGAAGGCATCAGCGAAACCGGCGCAATGTCATCGTTCATCGCCGCCGGCACCAGCTATGCCTCGCACGGCGTGCCGATGGTGCCGTTCTACATTTACTACTCGATGTTTGGGCCGCAGCGCGTCGGTGATTTGTTCTGGCTGGCGGGCGACATTCGCGCGAAAGGCTTCCTGCTCGGCGCCACTTCCGGTCGCACCTCGCTCAACGGCGAAGGTTTGCAGCATCAGGATGGCCACAGCCTCCTGCATGCGAGCACGATTCCCACCTGTCTGCCCTATGATCCGGCGTTTGGCTTCGAACTCGCGGTGATCATCGCCGACGGCCTGCGCCGGATGTTCGTGGATAACGAGGACATTTTTTACTACCTCGCCCTCTACAACGAAAATTATCCCATGCCGCCCATGCCGGAAGGTTCGGCGGAAGGCATCCTCAAAGGCCTCTACAAATTCAAGGCCGGCAGCGAGGGCAAAAAGCTCAAGGCGCACATCCTTGGCAGCGGCGCAATCATGCAATCGGCTTTGAAGGCGCAGGAAATCTTGGCCGAAAAATACGGAGTGAGCGCCGATGTCTGGAGCGCCACGAGCTATAAGCTCCTGCGCAGCGACGCGATTCGCGTTCAACGCTGGAACATGTTGCATCCGACCTTGCCTGCTAAGAAAAACTACGTCGAGAGCCTGCTCGCGAAGGAGTCGGGTGTTTTCGTCGCCGTGTCGGACAACATCCGCACCGTATCCGACCAGATTGCGCCGTGGGTGCCCGGCGGCTTGTTCACGCTCGGCACTGACGGCTTTGGCCGCAGCGACACCCGCGGACGATTGCGCCGGTTCTTCGGCGTGGATGTGGAGTCCACCGTCATCGGCACGCTTTACGCCCTGGCGGAAAAAAACCTGATTGACCGCAAGGTGGTCGATCAGGCGATCAAAGATCTGGGCGTGGATCCGGAAATGTTGCTGCCGCAATTGATTTAATCCGATTTACGGCTTGTCAGTCCGCAGCTGATGCTTGTCTACTTTCACCGGTTGGCAGAATGGTTCAGTTGGTAGAGCAGCGGAATAAAAATCCAATTTGGCTGTTCTTGCTTGGTCGTATTAGAAACCCCCATTTTTTAATCTTAATGGCGCTTGTCCCTTCGAAAAGTGCTTCTCCTAGCCATACCGGCTAATCGCGGACGTCTACGCAGAAGACAACGGTACGTCGGTTCGCTTGGAGCGAACCGACGTACCGTTGATAGCCAGCGGCAATTGATGCTAAAGCCTTAGTCAATATCGTCCTGAAACAAATTCAACTACGCCGACTAGCTCGATTCTTGCCTTTATGGATTCCCCAATCGGCTTTAAGGATAAACCAGTCGATAGAACTCATCCAAATTCGTCTGAATGATCAACAGATTTGTCGTCGTCACCGACATCGAGCCGGGCACCGTTCCCCAGTCGGTGGGATTAGTGCTGACGCCCTTGCTCAGATTGTTTGTCTGCAGCAGCAACCGATAGCCTAGGTGATCCGCGGGCCAGCTCAATGTCAGCGTCCCATTGCTCACGCTGTTCGTCAATTTGGGAACGGTCTGACTCGGCTGTTCGATGACGTTTACCGTGTAGGTCTGCATGGTCAATCCGTCTTGGGCCGTCACCTGCACCTGGACTACGTTGGTTGTCCCCAAGTTCAGATTCAGCACCGGCAGGGAGCTCATCGCACCCGAGGCCAGCAGGTTGGTCGCGCCGTTGTAAATCAACTGGTTGGCGGCGGTCAGGTCCGCATTGGTCACGGTCACCGTCGGTACGCTGCCATAGGCTTCCGTCGCCGCGTAGCTCAACACATTGGAGGCGAAGGCCGGGGCAAAGGTCAGTGCCGGATTCAACGTCAGCGAAGTCAGGTAGGCATTGGTGCTGGCCACGGAGCCGGGAACCGTCACGTTCACCGTGTACGTTTGCACGGTCACCCCGTCCTGAGCCGTCACCCGCACCTGCACCAAGTTCAGCCCCGGCGCCAAGGTCAGCGGAGCGCTCGGCTGGCCCGAAGTCAGCCCGTTGGTGGCTCCGTTGAAGATCAACTGGCTGATGGCGGTCGGGTCGGCGTTGGTCACCGTCACCGTCGGATTGCTGCCCAGGGCATTGGTCGCGGTGTAGGTGAACGTGTTAGTGGCAAAAGCCGGGGACAGGGTGCCGGGCGGATTCAAGGCCAGCGACGTCAGATATGCATTGGTGCCGGGCACGAATGCCGTGCGCGTCGTCAATCGCACGTTGTCAAAATCAAAAAACCCGGTGCCGGCGGAGCTGGGAACCTTGAATCCAACCACGATGTCACCATTGCCACCCTCGCTGCCGGTTCCCGTGTAGGTCACACTGAAGTTGGTAAACTTGCCCAAGGTAAGGTTCGCCGCACTAATCACATTCGCAGCCATGCTGGTGAGCGCCGAATTGTATAACACCAGACTGCTGCCGGTGTCAAAGGTCCCGCCCTCCAAACCAAAGGCCGCCGTCAACTGATAGGTCGTGCCGGCTTGATACTTGACGCCGGTGTCCTCATAAATGATGCCCGTGCCGCTGGCGGCCGTGCAGAATATCTGGCAATAATTGCTGGCATCCAAACCGGCCGGGTTGGCTCCATAGCCCCTTCCGTCGGTGGCGCCGGGATTCACGACGGCCACGACGGCATTAGCCACGCCGGAAGCACTCCAGCTCGGCGGAGCAGCCGTGCCAAAGCTGGTATAGGAATTCTCGGTCACAACCGGATTCTCAAAGGAATAATTATTGATGGCGATCTGTGTGCCGACGGTCAGAATCGCCGGCGGAGCACTGGTGACGGCACCATAGCTGTTGCTGACAATCACCCGATAAGCCAGTGCCAAACTGGGCGTCACCCCGGAAATCGTCAGGACGTTGGTGTTGACTCCGGAAATCTGGCCGGCATTGCCCAGATTCATGAAGCCGCCGCTAACCCGGTTGGTGACCTGCCATTGATAACTCAATGGCTGCACCCCCGCGGCGGTCACATTGAAAGAAACAGTTGCGCCCAAAGTGGCCGATTGTGATGCCGGTGGCGTAACAATGGTTGGGCTCAGATTCACCGTTAGCATGGCCGGCGGAGCGCTGGTGACGGAGCCTTGGTAGTTGGTCACGATCACAATATAGGACAGGGCCTGATTGGTGGTGATGGCCGTGAGCGACAGGGTGGCGTTGGTAGCACCCGAAATATTTACGCCATTTACCAGGTTGGTATAGGGTCCGCCCGGCGGCCCGGCCTGCCATTGGTAGGTCAACACCGGGTAGCCCGTGGCACCCACCGTGAACGAAACGTTGCCACCCACGGAGTTCGTCTGCGAAGCCGGCTCACCCGTGATGGCGAGCATGCTGGGCGTCACGTTGACGCTGACAATGGACGAAGGCAGACTCTCGGTCAGGCCGTTATAAGCCGTCATGTAATAGTAATCGGTGCCGCCGGGCGCCAGGTTGTCCGTATAGCTGGTGCCCACGCCGGCCGCTATCTCGGTGAATGGCCCACTGGCATTGGTGGCGCGATACACGTTGTAAGAGGAGGCATTATATGACGCCGCACAGGTGGTCGTCACCGAACCTGGGCCGTTCACGTTGGCCGCCATGGTAATAGGAAAACCAGTCAGCGAATATGCGGTGATCGCCGAACTGGAGGTGCCGCCGGCGTTCACTGCGATGATATTATAGTTAAATGCCGCTCCGGATGTTCCCACATGCACATCAGTAAACCTATTGGTTGGCACGTTAATGGCAATCCACAAACCATTGCGCTGGATGTCGTAATAGGTCGCTCCGGGCACCTGGTTCCAGGAAAGTTGAATCCATTCACTGGAGTCAAACTTGGGGGCATTGGTGAGCGCCAGATAGGTCAGTCCGGTCGGAGCCGCTGGGGCGGCTGGCACCGAGTCGCTGACGTTCAAGGCGCTCAAAACGGGGCTGGTTGCACCCGGGTACGCCACTTGCATTTTTACCTGGTTATTCTGCGTCGTCAAGGTGGCGGACGTCGTGATGGTGCTGTAGGTGGTCCAGGCACCGGTGGGCGGGAACGTCAGGAGGCTAGGGGCACCGCCATTGACGATCATGTTCATCGTCACGTTGGTGGATGTGCCGTTGGAATAATGGATGGTCAACGTGCGGCTGCCGTTCACGGTCGAGCTGACAATGGACCAGTTCAATAAACCGTTGGTCGAGTGATTGGCGTTAAAATCCACGACGCCTTCGGTTGCGCTGCCCGTTCCATTATAAATCGTTGACCAGTCGGCCGTGTTGTTCACTCCCGTCACCCCGTCCGCCAAGACGGCATCATACGCATTCGGAGTGGAACCCGAGGCGATCGCGGCGACCGGACCATACGAATAATATAGGTCGGTCGAATTTCCGTTAAAGTAGTCGTAGAACAAGCCGACGCTATTGCGGATATTGGCACCATAGCCATGATTGAATTCCAAACGCGAGGCTTGGACATACCCAGCGAGGTCGGTGTCGATGCCATCACCATCACCGCCGGATTGTCCATTAAACTGAAACTTGCAACCATTAAAGTGAACATCATTTCCCGAGCCGTTGTAGTTCTGGTTCAGGATGCCAAGGCCAGCCGTGCCGTTGAATTCGCATTGATTGAAAATGTTTGGTACCCCGATATTGCTGGAAAAGTCCAAATGCGCACCATCACCCGCCCGGCACCAAGAGGAAATGCAGTTATACATTTCGACATCATAATCACCCGTGAAATAGATGCTATGGTCAAAACCGCTGGGATAGCAATTGTCATGGAAGTTGCAGTTGAAAAGATGAACTCCGGAAACATTGACAATCTGCATGGCCATGCCGGTGTTCTTGATCTCCACATTTCTAAAGGTGATATTATGGGTGTCAACCGGGTAATAAGCACCAATTAGCACCCCCGCGCCAACAATTTGACCCACGCTCATGGCACTGCAGGAGAGGCCTCCGTCAATCAAGAGGTTCTGGATGGTCTCATTGTCCCGGTAAAACGCGTTGCCGGAGTCGCTGCCATCGGTGATTGAAGTAACCACCGAATTGGAACCGGCCCCGTTCAAGGTGACATTGGCCCACATGGAAATTGGGCCATAGTTACCAGCCCCCAGATTCACCGTCCCTCCACCGGCGGAATAGGCCGCATAGATCGCATTGTTTGCATTTCCGCCCGGGGGCACATAGACGCCGGAAGCAGCAATAATCAAGGCGGCTGGCGAACTGGTGATGGAGCCAACGCTGTTGGTCACGATTACCCGATAGATACCCGCCCAATTCCAATTAGGTTGCACGTAGCTTGCGGTCGCGCCGGCAATCGTCAGCACGTTGGTGTTGGACCCAGAAACCTGACCGCCATCTGTCAGGTTGGTAAAACCGGTCCCGCTATAAACCTGCCACTGGTAACTAAATGGCGCGGTTCCGCCCGCGGTTGCATTGAAGGTAGCCGTGGACCCGGCCGGAACAGTTTGTGAATTGGGCGCGACCAACAGGGACGGATCGTTGGTGGCCGGAGCGAACTGCAACTGAAAGCCATTTACTTCGGTATATTGCTGACTGGTTAGTGCGGTGCAGGTGAAAGTCAGGGTGCCATTGGTCAAGCTGCCGGAGAAGGTGTTGTAGGCCACCCCCGTACCAGCGGAGAGCTTACGCGATATGCCGCTGGTGACCAATGTGCCGGCAGTGTTGCCGCTCGCGGCGCCCGTCAGCGTAAGAATGCCGCCCTGACCGCTGCTGTCCCCGGCGGAATAGACCACCAGGGTAAAGGGTGAATTGATGTAGGGGGCCAGACCGGTAAGGCTCACCGTGACCGTCGAATTATTGCCATAAGTATAATCCTGCATCAAAGGCGAGGTGGCGGCATCCATGGCGGTTCCGCCGGTGTCTGTATTGACCCCGGAGCTGGTCAGGGTCAGCCCGACCCCGCTCAAGGTGGCGTTAGCGGTATTTTTAATGGTTCCAGTCGTGGCGGCGACCGCGTTCCAGACATCACCCGGAGCACCCACAACCGCTGACCCAGACTGGGTGGCACCGGAACCGAAATCCACATCGATGTTGAGGGTGTTTGGGGCCACCGTCAGGCTAGCCACACTGCTCGTGATGGAGCCGATGCTGTTGGTCACAATCACCCGGTAAGCAAGCCCCCAGTTGGCGCTCACCGGCGAGATGGTCAGGACATTGGTGCCCGCGCCGGAGATCTGGCCGCCATCGATTAGGTTGGTATATCCGGAGACGCCATTGGCCTGCCATTGGTAGCTTAACGGAGCTGAACCCAAGGCATTCACACTGAACGTGGCCGTGTTGCCGATCACCACGGTTTGGGACGTGGGTTGGCTGGTGATCACCGGGGCAGTTTGCACCGCCAAAATGGCTGGCGAACTGGTGACCGAGTAATTGCCGAGAGAAACAATCACCTGATAGGCGAGCGAATTGTTCGTCACCAGGTTGGCAATGCTCAAGGTGTTGGTTTGGGAGCCGGAGAACTGTCCGCCATCCGTCAGGTTGACAAAGGTGCCCGTGCCACTGTTCGTCACCTGCCATTGGTAATTCAAAGGTCCCGTCCCAACTGCCCCCACCGTGAACAGTGCCGTGCCCCCTTGGGAGGTCGTTTGTGACACGGGCTGGGTGGTAATCGCCAGTGGGCTGAACTGCAGTTGCAAGCCGTTCAAGTTTATCCCGCCGGAGCTCGCTGGGGCCACGGTAAAAGTCAGCGTGCTGCCGGTAAAAATTCCTGTGAATTTCTGATAGGCCACTCCGTTGCCGAGGGAAATCTTCCGGGAGGCTGATGTGACTATGCCGCTCGCCGGGGTTGTCCCCGTTGACCCTGCGGTCACGGCCACGGTGGCGGCCTGCGCCCCACTGTAAGTCGTTCCCGCCGCATAGACCACCAGCGTATAGGGATAATTGCTGTAACCCGTCAGCCCGGTCACACTTACCATCAAGGCCCCGGTATTAAAGAGAAAATCCTGCATCAAAGGCGTGGTGGCGGCATCGAGGGTGCCAGCGGTGGTGTCGTTACCATAGGCATAGCCACCGCTTATGTTTAATCCAACCCCAGTCAAGGTGTTGCCGCCGGAATCCTTGAGATTCGAAAGGGAGCTGGCACCAACCGATGAATAGCTGTTCCAAGCCACGTCTGCGGCGGTCCCCAAAACTGCCGCACCGGATTGAACCGGGCCACCGCCGACATCCACATCGATCAGGGCCGGGGCGGTCACCGTCAGGCTGGCGGGAGCGCTAGTGATGGAACCAAAGCTGTTCGTCACAATCACCTGGTAGTTCAGGGCATTATTAGCCGTCACCGCACTCAGCGTCAATGTGGTGGTGCCGGATCCGGACACCGTGCCGCCATCGATCAAATTGGTATAACCCGAACCGCCGTTGGCCTGCCATTGATAGCCAAACGGCGAGTTCCCGGATGGCACCACGCTGAATGCCACCGTAGACCCCGTCGGAACCGCCTGCGAAACCGGCTGGGTCGCTATCCCCGGATTCGGAAATTGAATTTGAAGCTGAAAACCATTCGGGCCATGGTAGCTGGTTCCGCTCACCGTGAAAGTGAGCGTGCCATTGGTCAGAGTACCCGTGAAGGTATTGTAAGCCACACCGATGCCGTCGCTCAGTTTCCGCGTGGCCGAGGTGGTATTCAGGGTGCTGGTCGTATTGCCGCCCGTGGCTCCTGTAGAGATATTCTCGGTACAGGGCTGGCCCGGATCCATGCCGGCATAGACCACCAAGGTAAAGGGCTGGTTAACGTAGGCCCCCAGACCGCTGATGGTCACCGGGACCGCGGCTCCGCCGGGAGCGCGATAAACAAAGTCCGACATTAAGGCGGCCGTGGCCGGATCCACAGTTGGACTTGCGGTGTTGAAAGCCGTGCTACCAGAGTCAACCGTGACCGAGATGCCGCTCAGGGTACTGTTCCCGGAATTAACCACGGTGCTGAATGTGCCGGGCCCGGTTAAGTTGTTCCAAATATCGCCAGCCGCGCCAAGAATAGCCGCGCCGGTTTGAAGGGCGCCGGGGCCGATATCGCCATCGATGAGGAGCGCTGTATTCACCGTCAGGCTGGCCACGCTGCTGGTGACGGAGCCGGCGGTGTCGGTTGCAATTACCCGATAAAACCGAACACTATTGGTAGCCGCATTGGCAACGCTCAGGACGTTGGTGTTGACCCCGCTGATTTGGCCGCCATTCGCCAGATTCGTGAATCCTCCGCTGGCCGCATTGGTCGCCTGCCATTGATAGCTGAACGGCGTCGCGCCCAACGCGGTTACGCTGAACGTCGCCGTCTGGCCAGGTTGCACCGTCTGCGCACCGGGCACAGTAATCGCTGGATCAGCTGCTGTATAGTTGATGGCAAAATCATCAATCCACATTCCACCAAGGTTCGCTTGACTGGGGACATGGAAGCCCACCACCACGAAGCCATCACCCGGTTCATTGCCGGTCGCCGTGTAGTTCACCGTGTAATTGAGCAAGCCAGACTTGGCATTGGATATCGTGGCGGAACTCAATTGGGTCAGTGTGCCGCCACTGTTGGCGTCAATCGAAAAGGTGTCCCCCGTATTCGGAGTATTGGCAGAATTGGTGGCTTGTCCCGCCCGGGCGGTCAGCGTATAGATGGCCCCAGGAATCCACCGGTTGGTCAATTCTTGATAAATATAGCCCGCCGCGCCACCGCCGTTATTGTAGGCCTCGACCACTTGCGCGGCATCCACATTGGTAACGCCGGATAAACTACCATTGGTGTTCCGCGTGGACCAATAGCCGGCTTGCGTTGAAACGGTTGTCCAACCCGTCATATTCCCTGATGTGCCCGTAGCGCCAGAAATGTAAATATTCTGACTGCCAGACGCCGGTGTCTCGAATGAATTATTGCTGATAAATAGCGAGGTCTGGCCAACTGAAGTGTTGGCTCCCGCCAACAACAGAGCCGCACCGAGGGTGAGGATTGAGAAATGGAGTTTCACAGAATTAGGGATGGGGTTTGTAAAGAGTAGCTTAAGCCGGCAATTCGCGGCAACCATGAATTGTCAGCGGGTGTTTTCGTTGTGTGACTGGATGACAGTACAATGTAACCGCTCCTGAAACAAAATCAATGAGGTATTTTGCTAAAACAGTATAGGATGCGGACCGAGGTCGGCATTCCGGTGGCTGCGCTTCGGTTACACTTTGCAGACATAAGGAAATGAGTTTAATTAGCGGTTGTTTTAGGAAACGGCCGAGCGCATGGCGGCGAAGAGGTTCTTGCCGGAGTCCTGCGCGACGGGCGTTTTGGATTTGGAGTCGGAGGTCTCCACGAGTTCCTCCGGCAGTTCCTTCAGAAACGGCGAGGGCTGGCACGGAAGCAACTGGCTGTATTTCTTGCGTCCGCCACAATGGCTGATGGTCAGCGTTTGCATCGCACGCGTCACGGCCACGTAAAACAGTCGCCGCTCCTCGTCCATGGTGCCCTCGACCTTGGAGCGTGAGTGCGGCAGTAGGCCGTCCTCCAGCCCCACAACGAAAACGTGGGGGAACTCCAGCCCCTTGCACGAGTGCATGGTAATGAGTGTCACTGCGTCGCTGGTGTTTTCCTTCTCCTCCGCGCGGTCGCTGTCGAGTGTGACGTTCTCAAGAAAATTCTCTAGCCGTTCCGCCGGCTGGTTGCCGCTGCCGTCCATGGTGGCCATCAAGTCCTTGAGGTTTCGGACGCGACTCTCGGAGTTCTCTGGATTCTTCTCCAGCCGCCGCAACTCGGCGAAAAAGCCGGTCTCGTTCAGGAAACTTTCCGCCCAGCGCGCGAGCGTAAAATACCCTGCACCCGGCTGCGCCACCCTCTCCATCTCATCCGATGGAGAGAGGGCAGTGGTGAGGGGAGCACCATTTTGCAACTCGCCCTGCACGCGCTCCACGAACGACACGAACGCCTCAATCCTCTGGCGGGTGTTGGTTTGAAACGTGGTCGTCACCAGCGGATTCTTCATGGCCGTGAAGACGGAGCATTTCCGCTCGTGGCTCGCGCCGAGCAGGCGTTCCATGGTGACGTCGCTCAAACCGCGGGCCGGCACGTTGGCAATGCGCAGCAGGCTAATGTCGTCGTGCGGGTTGAGAAAAGTTTTCAGGTAGGCCAGGAAATCCTTGATCTCGCGCCGGTCAAAAAAGCTCTGGCCGCCGATGAGATGATAGCGCACGCCAGCCTTGCGCAGTTCGGTTTCCAACGGGCGCGACTGCTGGTTGGTGCGGAAGAGGATCGCGCAATCCTGCCATGCCACCCGGTAAGCGAGGCGCTTGAACTCAATCTGCGCCACGGTTTCCCGCGCCTCGTCCTCGTCGTTCGGGTACGTCTGCAACAGAATTTTCGCGCCCGCGCCCTTGCTCGACCAGAGCGATTTGCCGCGCCGCCGGACATTGTTTTTGATGATGGCGTTGGCGGCGTTGAGGATGGTAGTGGTGCTACGATAGTTCTGCTCAAGTTTGACGATCTTGACCTCGGGGAAGTGCTGTTCGAGATTCACCAGGTTGGCCACCTCCGCCCCGCGCCAGCCATAGATGCTCTGGTCATCATCGCCGACGACACAGAAATTCCGATGCGTCTGCGTCAGCGAATGGACCAGCTCAAACTGCGCGGCGTTGGTGTCCTGATATTCGTCCACCATGACGTATTGATATTTGACGCGGCAGGCTTCCAGCGCGGCAGGATGTTCGCGGAAGAGCCGCAGCGTGAGCAGGATCAGGTCGTCGAAGTCCACGGCGTTGCAGGCGTGCAGGGCGGATTCGTAGCGCTTGGCGATATGCTGCGCCAGGGCGCGGACGCTTTCATCGCCGAAGCCCTTGGCGTTTTCACCGCCGTTCTTGAACTTGCTTAGCATGGCTAGCACCGCGCCGGGATCGGTCTTCTCGCCCTTGGCGGAAATTGCCGAAAGAATTTTCTTCACCGCCGCGAGCTGCTCAGATTGGTCGTAAATAACGAAATTCTTTTTGTAGCCTAGCTTGTCGATGTGCTGCCGCAGGATCCGGACGCACAGGGAATGAAAGGTGCAGATGGTTGGGCGGTTGCTTTTATCGTCCGACCGGGTTTTGGGCAGGAGCTTGCGTACGCGTTCTTGCATTTCGCGCGCGGCCTTGTTGGTGAAGGTTACGCCGAGAATATTTCCCGGCGGGACGCCGCGCTGGACCATGTGCGCGATGCGGAAGGTGATGACGCGGGTTTTGCCCGTGCCCGCGCCGGCGAGGATCAGCACCGGGCCGCGAATGGTTTCGACTGCCTGGCGCTGCTGCGGGTTGAGCGTGGATAAATTTAACATTGGGCGCGGCGTTTAATCACCAGGTCAGGAAGGGTTGAAATCATTGGCATTTTTACCCGGTTGCCCCGGGTGGCATCCGCACCGGGTTGGCTTCATGACTCACCGCCGAGGCGAAGGTGTGGCTTGATGAAAATTCAAATTTCGGGCTCGGGTTCCGCGGCGGGCGCGGGGCAAAAAATACATCCAAAGTATCTAACGGAACGGCCGGCCGAAAGGAAGCTGAAAACCGATGGGAGGTAACTTTTAGCAGGGCTGCTGATCAAGGTCGCCGTTGACAATGGCTTGATGTCATACCATGGTTGATCTAGGATTTCAGCCGTAGGCACGGCCGGCAATGCAGGACGAATCAATTTTCTCCCTTTGGACCTGTCTGGCAGGCACTTTTAATTCGCACGCGACATGAGTTCCGAAACAACCATACGATATCTCCAAGCGGCCGAGAGCCGATACCGGGGAATGTTCGAAAATGCCATTGAAGGCATTTATCAGAGCACGCCCGACGGCCGTTACCTGGTGGTCAACGCCGCCCTGGCCCGAATGTATGGTTACGATCGGCCGGAAGAATTGTTGAACCAGGTGTCCGACATCCAAAGCCAGATTTACGTAGATGCCACATTTCGCGAACGGTTCAAGCGGGAAATGGAATTGACCGGGTTTGTCCATGGAATGGAATACCAGGTGCGGCGGCGCGACGGCAGCATCCTCTGGATTTCTGAAAGCGCCCGCGCCGTCCGGGATGCCGCTGGCGCGATCCAATATTATGAGGGATTCATTGACGACATCAGCGGCCGGAAAGAGGCCGAAGCGGAACGGGTCCGGCTCGAGACGCAAATGATGCAGGCCCAAAAAATGGAGGCCATCGGCACCCTGGCCAGCGGCCTGGCCCATGATTTTAACAACATCCTGTGTGCCATCCTGGGCTACACGGACCTGGTTCTGGCGGATGCCCAGATCAAAGGCCGGACCCGGGACAACCTGGAAATCGTGCTCAAATCGGCGGATCGTGCCCGGGATCTGGTCAGCCGCATTCTGACTTTCAGCCGTCAGGGCGACGCCGAAAGGCATCCGCTCAAGCTGGGGGATATCCTCCGGGAAGGCGTAAAAACCCTCAACGCCACCTTGCCGTCATCCATCACCATTCAGGTGGACGTTCGGACCGAGGCGGACGTGGTGCTGGCGGATGCCACGGAGTTGCATCAAATCGTGATGAATCTTGGCACCAACGCCGGACACGCCATGAAACTGAAAGGCGGCCGGCTGCACTTCGAATTGGACCGTCTTGATCTGGCGCCCGGCCCGGCGACCGCCTTGGCCATTCCACCCGGTGAATATGTGCATCTCATGGTCAACGACACCGGCCGGGGCATGAGCCCGGAAGTTGTGGGCCGGATTTTTGAACCCTTTTTCACCACCAAGGGGCCTGGGCGGGGCACGGGCTTGGGCTTGACCTTGGTCCACAAAATCGTCAGCCGCAACGCTGGTCACATCCAAGTGAGCAGCCAGGAAGGCCAGGGCACCACGTTTCATATTTATTTCCCCCGGTGCCATGAACCGCCCACCCCGGTCCTGGCGGACAACCACCAGATCCTGCGCGGACACCATGAACGCATCCTTGTGGTGGACGATGAAATCTCCATTCTTAACCTGATGCAGCAGCAATTGCGCAAAATTGGCTATCGCGTCACCACCCGAGCCGACAGCTTGGAAGCGGTGAACACCTTTCGCAGCGATCCGGATCATTTTGACCTGGTCATAACCGACCACACCATGCCGGGTTTGCAGGGGGCTGATTTGGCCGAGGAACTGGGCGCCATTCGTCCCGGTTTGCCGGTCATCTTGATGACCGGACTGAATCAGCCGCCGGACCTGACGGGCTCCCGTCACGCCCCCCTGCGGACGGTTTTCCAAAAGCCGATCAATTTCGTCGCGCTGTCCCACTGCCTGCGCAAATTCCTCGACCAACCAAAAGGTGCTGCCCGGCCCAAACTGGTACGGTCTTAACGTACCCCGAACTGGATGCTGCGTTGCATGCGTGAGCTGGGTTTAATTTTGACCCAAAGCAATGATTGGCGTATTTTTATTTCGATGTTTCCAGTTCAAGTCCGCCTAATCGAAGCGAAGCCTTCCGTCCATTACGCTGTTACCCCCCCTCGGTTCGGGTTTTTCATCGCGGTGATTGCTTGTTTACTGGCGGCGGGAGCCAGTACCGGCTTGGGCCAGACGACCAATGCCATCGCCATCAACAACTATTCATTTGAGTCGCCGGTGGCCCCGTCCAACAATTATGCCGGGCCAGTGACTGGATGGACCTCGCAACTTACCGCCGGCAATTGCGTCTTCAATTGCGTGCGCCCCGGCAACACGGATGGGAGAGGTTACGGCGGTGCCCCGGTGGCCGGCATGGACGGCCTCCAATATTGTCAAATCTATGCTTACAGCGGCGGGGCTGGTTATCTCTATCTCAACACGGGGCATCCCTATGTGAACGGAGCCACCTACCGATTGACGACAGCGTTTGGCAAGGAGGCGGGAACCCTAGCCGCGGGCGCGCAGATGCTATTGCAAAACAACAGCTTCACCACGTATGCCGCCACCAACATCCTGGCCGCGAACCTCACCACAAACCAGTTTGTAGATCAAGGCCTCATGTGGATCGCGAGCAGTGCCAGCGGCAACATTCAGCTGGAGTTTATTGTCAACACACCAAATGCAGGAAATTTCTTCGACCTTGACAACGTGCGGCTTTTGGAGATTTTGCCGCCCGGGCCAGCCATCACGAATCAGCCCGTTTCCCAGACCGCTTTGCCAGGCCAGACGGTTTCGTTTTCCGTGGGTGCCACAGCTTCATCGGGAACACCGTTAACCTACCAATGGCAGACCAACGGGGTGAGTGTCGGAAATGGAGGCAGCATCTCCGGAGCCGCCAGCAACGTCCTGACGATTTCTAATGTGGCTAGTAATTGGGCTCTGTCGTATCAGGTGATTGTGTCCAACAGCACTGGTTCCGTCACCAGCGCCCCGCCGGCCACACTGACGGCCCTTCCCAATACCATTCTGATGAATGTCGATTTTGGCTCCGGCGCGACTCAATCCGGTGCGGCGGTTTTGGGCGCTGCGGGTGATGCCTGGAATGCCGTCACCGCCTCCACTGGAACCCTTGTCAATTCAGCCAACTCCACCTTCAGCGGGATTGGGCTGACGCTGGCCAGCTCGGGTACTTATACTGACACTGGCGGGACGGCCATGGATGCCGCCACCTCGCCATTGATGCAGGATTATACTTATGGCTATGGCACGGCGGTCACGGCCAGCATCACGGGACTGGCGCCCTATATAAATTCCGCCTTCACCCTGGTGGCCTATGCGGCAGGAAACGCGGCCGGGCAGGGCGGAAGCCTGACGCTGACCGGTGCCACGGGCGGGAACGCCTGGAGTACCCTAACCACCACGGCGGCCGCCCGTCAGATTTCCAGCGGCATCGGGGTGGCCTACAACACCTTCACCGGCATCATCACCAACGGCACGTTAACCCTAAACTCAGCCGTGCTAACGGGCCAGCCTTACACGGCCGTGAATGGGTTTCAACTGCTCTTGAATCCACGCCCCGATCCGGCGATTTACCTTGCGCCCCAATCCCAGACGGTCGCGCCCGGTGGCAATGCCACCTTCAGCGTGACGCCGGTCGGCACCTCGCCGTTCAGTTATCAATGGCAGGTCAATACCGGAACCGGCTTCACCAATCTGCTGAATGGCGGCCAGATTTCCGGTGCCACCAATGCCACCTTGACGGTCGCCAACGTGTTGCCTTGGGCGAATCCTTCCTGGGTGGCCTCCTTTCAGGTGATCGTGACCAACAGTGTCGGCTCCGTCACCAGCGCACCCGCCAGCTTGATTTGCAACTATGTCGCCCCGGGCGGAAACGTCCAGGCGGCCATCAATCAGGCCTACCACAACGGCGGCGGACAGGTGAATCTTGGCCCCGGCACCTATTACGGAAATATTGTCATGTATGGCGGAGTCACGCTTAACGGGGCCGGCTCCAATACCATCATCGCCGCCAGCACGATCAGCGGGGTGCAAACCGACCCGGCGTCCGGCTACACGGTGCAAAACCTGGTGGTGGACGGGCAGATTTCATGCAGCTTCTTCAGCATCGGTGCCGCCAATGTGCCAGGCATTAAAAGTGTATCCGGCCTCAGCGGGCTGCCAGGTATTAACGGGGGAAATTCCAGTGGCAGTCCGGCCTCTTACAACCTGACGTATCGCAATCTCGAGGTAAAAAACACCTCCATTGGCATGCAATGTTGGAGCGTATCCGGCCTGATCATCACCAACTGCAACTTCCACGACGACGGCATTGGTTTCTCCCACAATATTTATCTGGTCGGCTGTCCCGGCTTTCAGATTGTCAACAGTATTTCATCTTGGAGCCGAACCGGCGATGCCTTGCATCTCGACTTTGCCAGCGACGGCGGTTACACCAACTCATTCACCCAATGTGAATTTGACGGCGTGTGGGGCATTGGCATTCTGGACCAAGCTTATAATGGCAGCGCCAACTATACGAAGATGAAAGGTTGTGGCATCAAGTATGGCGGGCAGTCCGGCGGCGATGGCACGGGTATGGACATTGATTACACCGGGGACCTTCAGACGACGCGGTTTGAGTATAATCATGGGAACGGTGCCACCATCCGCGGCAGTGCCGCTCTGCTTTATGACTCCTTCAACGGTAATTCATCCGCTCCCTACTTCACCTACGCTGCGGCCTCCAATAATCTCGTGGGCGGGTCGGGCCCCAATATTTACCATGCCGCTCTGGCGGATGGGGTGACCGGTCCGAATAATACCGCCGATTGGGTCACCGGCTATGGCGGCCAGACCGAAGGGGCCGTGGATTTCAATGCCAACCATTCCCTGAATGGTGCGCTAACGTGGCCTAATGTCAGTTCCACCTCAGCCGGCATCAAACCGTTGTCGCTCGTCTATGCCAACGGCGCGGCCACCAATGTGACCATGAACCTGATCGTCAATGGCGGATCCACCAATACTCTCAAGTTCCCGCCAACCGGCAGTTGGTCCACCTATTCCGCCATCAGCTCGAATGTCACTTTGACGGCCGCCAATAACACCGTGCAGATACTGGTTTCCTCCCCCGGCGCAACCTGTCCGGTTTTGAGCGCCTTGGTCGTGAATGATGCCGTTCCATCCGTTCCCTCCGCACCGAGCGGTCTGGCGTATGTGGCGCTGACCAACGCGCCGAAGTATGACCTGAGCTGCTGGATTCGCCTGTCCTGGAACGCCGTGAGCGGGGCGACCTATTACAATATTCAGCGCAACGGATGGTGGATTGCCACCGGGGTGCCCACCAACGGATTTACCGATTATCACGTGCCCTTCACCGGCACCGCCTTCACCTATAACATTGTGCCGGTGAATGCCGGTGGTGCCGGCTCCGGTGCCGCCATTACGGCCTATTCGCTGACGGGTTTCCCCGTCGTACTCACGGCGGTCACCAACGGCCCGGGTTCGGTCACCCTGACCGGTGCTTGGTCCACGAACGCTGCGACTTACCATGCGTACCGCTCCGCGGTCAGCGGCGGCCCTTATGCTTTTATCGGCAGTACCGGATTGACAACCAACATCACTATTTCTTCCACCAATTATTTTGGAATCTATGCCGACACCAATGCTCCCGGCGGAACGAATTACTATGTCATGACGGCATATAATGGCGTTACTGAAAGTTTGTATTCGCCGGAGGCCGCCATTGTGGTGGCCGGTCGTGCTTTGGCCTTAGGCACCAATGCCTATTTAACTTCGCTGGTGTTGAATCCGCCCGGTTCATTGTCCCCGGCATTTGCCAGCAACACCTTCAGTTATCTCGCAACCAATTCCTACGGCAGCCTGCCAACTGTCACGGTCACCAATGCCGATCCGACGGCGACCAACCGGTTGATTTACCAAGGCGCGACCAATCTGCTGGCTTCGGGAATGGCCAGTGGGCCGCTGACGCTCACGCTGGGGGGCACAAACCTGGCGCAGGTACAGGTAACCGCCCAGGATGGCGTGACGATGCAGATCTACACCGTGAACGCTGCGGAATTACCGAACCAGACGCCCCAGCCGAGCCTGACGAACAGTTGGAACCAGGGCGCGTTGAATTTAAGTTGGGGGCCGGACCGGGTGGGGTACCGCTTGCTGCTGCAGACGAATAACCTGAATCTGGGCGTGAGCACGAACCCGAACGACTGGGCGACCGTGCCCGGCTCGGCCGCAACCAATCAACTGTCGTTTCCCATCAGTCAGACCAATCTTAACGAATTTTACCGGTTGGTTTATCCGTAGGGTCGGCGCCAGTTGAGATTTGTACATTTTGACTGCGGCCGCTCGCACGAAATGAACTGCTGGTTTCTCATCCGGCCAGCCTTGGCCAATCAATGCCGTCAGCGGCGGGCGTCCGTGTGAAATTCTGCGGTCGGGTGCCGTAAAGCCCGAGTCCACCTTTTTTTATCAGGACGTTTTGAGGCCGGGCTGGTTGATCTGCTTGAGTTTCTCGCGGTAGACCGTCGGCGAATCGCCCTGGATGCGCTTGAACTCGCGGTTGAAATGGGTCAGGGATTGAAAGCCGGAGTCGTAGGCGATCTCGCTCACGCGCAGGTTGGGATTCAGCAGGAGATTTTTTGCCCGCTCAATGCGCACCCGGGTGAGATAGGCCGTGAAATGGATGCCCGTCGATTTGGTGAACTGCTTGCAGAAGTTGAACCGGCTGGTTTCGACCGCCTTCGCGACCTGATTAAGCGTGAGCCGCTCCGTCTGATGATCGCGGATGTATTGCTTGGCGCGGGTGATGAGTGGTAGTTCATCGAATTGCTCCTGCGTGACAATCTGGTTGCTCATCATCGCCAGATGCTCGGCAAAAATCTTCAGCAACTGGATGGCGGACCGGACTTCCACCGCCGACAGGACGCGCGTGTTCAGGTAGAGGTCGCGCCACTCCTTGGGCTGGGCTGGTACGCCCCAGTCCGCCAGCAGCTTGACGGTGCGGCGAAACTGCGCGGCGGTTGGTTTTTTCTTGTGGAACACCTGGCCGGTGGTGAGGAAGCCGACCAGCTTGTCGCCGAGCCGCAGCGGCACGGCCGTTTCGCACAGGCCGGCCTCGCAGGTGACGGTTTGCGGCGTTTCGGTCGCGGTTGCCGCGAGCTGTTCCTGCACTTTCAGGCACGCCGCGCAGGCGGAGCTGGCTTGGGCGAGCAGCTTGCAGAAGGGGTTTTCCAGGCTCTGCCCGTGGTGCGGCAATTGCCAGGATTCCACCCCGCGCAACGCGAGCGGCAGGCCGGTCGCCGTGCTGAAAGCATGCTCGTACTCACGGTAGATTTTGGAATCGGCCAGCGATTGGATCAACGGTTTTGTCATGTTCACCAATTTTTTCCGGCGGTCCGGCCGCCGGGTGCGGGGAAGACAATATCAGGGCCAAGCCCAAATAGCCAACGTCGCATTATGTATGATTGTCCCCGGCAGGTTGATACCAAATCCGGCCGGCCGAAGCCACAGCCTAACCGTGAATAATTTTTTGGCGCGGCGGCTTTTGGAGCCGACGGGGGTCACGTGAAATTTTTCACAAACTTTTCTTGCGAAGCCGGCGGGCAGTTGTTAAAACACCGCCTCGATTTTGAGGTTAGCCAAACGACTTTTAAATCGTAGCGGATTTAATACTAGAAAGCAGTGATCTTCCCGAAATGGACAAACAGTCTGCCGTTGGTGCTGCTCCTCGGAGCGGCGCTGGCCGGTGGTGGCGTGGCGGCGGGCGTGACGATTTATCTCACGCCCAAATACACCCGCGCCGGCTACCAGCCCGTCCAGCCGGTGCCGTTCTCCCACAAAATCCACGCAGGCCAGTTGGGCGTGGACTGTCGCTATTGTCATAATGGCGTGGAAAAATCCTGGTTCTCGAATCTCCCCGGCGCCTCCACCTGCATGAACTGCCACAATCAGGTGCTGAAGGACGATCCGCGCCTGGCCATCGTGCGCGACAGCGCGGCCAACAACACGCCGATTCCCTGGGTGCAGGTTCACCTGGTGCCGGACTACGTTTATTTCAACCACTCCGTGCACGTCACGCGCGGCATCAGTTGTGTTGAGTGCCACGGGCGCGTGGACCAGATGGACGAAGTCCGCCACGTGAAGTCTTTCAGCATGAGTTTCTGCCTCAACTGCCACCGTGACCCCGCGGCACATATCCGCCCGCCGGACAAGGTCACGAGCCTCGGCTGGCAATGGAGCACGAACGCCGCCGAAGCCGAATCGTTGCAGGATGTGAACGGCAAGAAATTCGTCCATGATTGGAAAGTGGAATCGCTGCAAAGCTGCTCGGCCTGTCACCGATGAAAAATTTGAATAATAATTCAGCTTCGCCTGCCACCGGCCGCCGTTATTGGCGCAGCCTGGACGAACTCGCGGACACCCCGGAGTTCAAGGACTGGCTGCACCGCGAGTTTCCGGTCGGCGCGAGCGAAATGGTGGAGGACGGCACCAGCCGCCGCCATTTCCTGAAGATCATGTCCGCCTCGTTCGCGTTCGCCGGCATTGCGACGCTGGGAGCGGGCTGCCGCCGGCCCGTGGCGAACCTGGAACCGTTTGGCCAGCAGCCGGAGAATTATACTTTTGGCGACGCGCAATACTTTGCCACCGCCATGCCCACGCGCACCGGCGCAATTCCGCTCGTCGTCAAATCCTACGAAGGCCGCGCGGTCAAGATCGAGGGCAACGCGCTGTATCCCGGCAGCAACGGCAGCACCGACCGCTACGCGCAAGCGTCGATCCTTGACCTGTATGACGTTGACCGCGCCCGTCATTTCAAACACGACGGCCAAGTGGTTTCGCGGGAGGCGGCCTTGGGCTTCCTGGCTGACCTTTCCCAAAAATTTGCGGCGAATCAGGGCGAAGGCTTGGCGTTCCTCGCGGAAAGCAGCACCTCGCCGTCCCGGGCGCGGCTGCAAAAGATCATCGCGGAAAAATTTCCCAAATCTCAGTGGTTCACCTACGACGCGATTGATTCCGGCATCCACCAGCGCGCAGCGACGCAGGTATTCGGCCAGCCGGTCAAACCAATTTTCCATTTCGACCAGGCGAAAGTCATTGTGTCGCTGGATTGCGATTTTCTCGGCGGCGAAGACGATGCGCACAATCACATCCGCAAATTTGCCGCCGGCCGCAAAGCCGGCGAGGGGATGAGCCGGCTTTACGCGGTGGAATCGCTCTTCACCCTCACCGGCGCGAGCGCGGATCACCGACTGCGGGTGGTGGCAAGTTTGATTGGCCAGATTGCCCAAGCAATTTCTCTTGAGGTTTTTGGGTTAACCTTACCGCAGGCTAAATCAACACCAGTCACCGTGCCAGCCGGTGTGGATGAAAAATGGGTTTCTGAATGCGCTAAAGATTTGGTTGCCAATCATGGAAATGCTTTGGTCGTTGCCGGCCAGCGCCAGCCGCTTGAAGTTCATTTGCTCGCTTACGCCATCAATTCCGCGCTCGGCGCGATTGGCAACACCGTGACTTTGATTCCGGCCCAGGAAACGGTGCCAGCCGATCTGAAAAATGCTTCCGTGAGCGATACGCTCGTGATTCTCGGCGGAAATCCCGCTTACAATTCGCAACTGCCGATGCTTCATGCGCAGACGCAAGCGAGTCCGACGATTGTGCGTCTCGGTTATTACGAAGACGAAACGACCAGCACGACTTGGAAGTCGCAATGGCTTTTTCCGGCGACGCATTTTCTCGAATCTTGGGGTGATGCCACAACGAGCGACGGCACGACGGTTCCGGTTCAGCCATTGACCCAACCTCTGTTTGGCGGTCTCACGGAATTGGAATTACTCGCCCACCTGGCCGGTGAGTCGCAGACCAATCCTTACGATATTGTCCGCACCACTTTGGGCGGCTCGGATGCGGCTTGGAAAATGTCTTTGTTCAGTGGCTTCGTGGAAGGTTCCGCTCCCAAGCCAGCGATCTTGCCGGTTGATCAATTCATAGTGACGCCGAAATTGGCGAAGGTTTCAACGCCCACCAAGGATAGCCTCGAAGTCATCTTCTTCCGCGATGCGAAAGTGGATGACGGTCGTTATTCCAACAACGGCTGGATGCAGGAGTTGCCCGATCCGATCACGAAGATGACGTGGGACAACGCCGTGCTGATCAGCCGCAAGACGGCGCGCGAACTGGGTGTGGCCAACGGCGACATCGTGGAAATTTCATTGAACGGCAAAACCGTTTCCGGCCCGATCTGGACGCAGCCGGGCATGGCGGATTATTCGCTCGGCCTCGCGCTGGGTTATGGTCGCGAGAAAGCCGGGCGCGTCGGCACCGGGGTCGGCTTTAACGCCTATAAGATTTTCAGCGGAAAATATATCGAGACCGGCGCGACGATCAAAAAGACCGGCGAGACTTACACGCTGGCCTGCACCCAGCATCATTGGTCCATGGAAGGTCGGCCGGCGGTGCGCGAGGCGAACCTCGAGGAATTTCTCAAAGAGCCAAAGTTCGCGCAGGAAAATTTTCATGGCGTCGAGCCGCCGGTCGTGCAATCGCTATATCCGAACCCGCTCGACGAGGCCAAGCAGACCGCCCTGCATCAATGGGGCATGACCGTGGATTTGAACGCCTGTGTCGGCTGCGGCACCTGCGTGGTCGCCTGTCAGAGCGAGAACAACATTCCGATTGTCGGCAAAGATCAGGTGTTGCGCGGCCGCGAGATGCACTGGATGCGCATTGACCGCTATTTCACGACTGATCCCAAGCAAAAAGACGATAAGAGCATTTTCAATCCGACGGCGGACGCCAACCAGACGGACGCGAACCAGCAGTTCGCCGAATGGATCGACGACGTGCAGGCGGTGAACCAGCCGATGCTTTGCCAGATGTGCGAAGCCGCGCCGTGCGAAAGCGTCTGCCCGGTCAACGCGACCGTCCACGATCAGGAAGGCCTGAACGTCATGGCGTATAACCGTTGCATCGGCACGCGCTATTGCTCCAACAACTGTCCTTACAAGGTTCGCCGTTTCAATTTCCTTGATTTCAACAAGCGCCCGTTGACGGAGCTGAAGGGGACGATGTATTCGACCACGCTCACGCATAAGACGGACGGCGAATGGGATTTGTTGCGCTGGTGGAAAGATCCGAACAGCGGCATGCGTTCGGAAGACGAATGGGATCTCATCAAGCTCTCCAAGAATCCCGACGTGACGGTGCGCATGCGCGGCGTCATGGAGAAATGCACCTATTGCACGCAGCGCATTGAGCACGCGAAGATTTCGCAGAAGGCCAAAGCCGGCGCGAGCGATAATGTGCGCTTGTCCGAAGCGGCGGGCACCGTGCCGAAAACCGCGTGCCAGCAGGCGTGTCCGGCCGGGGCCATCACTTTCGGCGACGTCAGCGACCCGGACAGTTCCGTGTCGAAATTGAAATTGTTGCCGCAGAATTATGCCGTGCTCGCCGACCTGCTCACGAAGCCGCGGACGACGTACCTTGCGCGCATCCGCAATCCGAATCCGGCCATGCCGGATTATCATGAGCCGTTCAGCACGGAAGAATACGACCATGCCAGCCTCACCCCGAAAGGAAGCAGCTAATGGCTGACACCGCGACCCATCTGGACGAGTTGAAACGGCTGGCCCCGCCGGCGGAATTGAGCCGTGCCCCGGTCGTCGAAGGCAATAAAGGCCTCGGCTGGCTGACGGATAAGCTGTCCGCTTTCGCGGAGGCGAAGACGCCGATCTGGTGGTGGATTGTCTTCCTGCCCGCTGCGTTCGCCGCCACGGTGATTTTCCCGGTCTGCCTGTTTTATCAGGTGTTCACCGGCGTCGGCGTCTGGGGCAACAACCATCCCGTGATGTGGGGGTTGGACATTGTGAACTTCATCTGGTGGGTGGGGGTGGCGCACGCCGGCACGCTGATTTCCGCCTTGTTGTTTTTGACGAAGCAGCATTGGCGCACGACGATTGGCCGCATGGCCGAGGCGATGACCGTTTTCTCCGTCATGATGGCGGGACTTTATCCGGCCATTCACGTCGGTCGCGCGTGGTTCGACTGGTTCATGTTCCCGGTGCCGAATTCCAATGGCCTGTGGCCGCAGTTTCGTTCGCCGCTGATGTGGGACGTGTTCGCCGTGAACACTTATCTGGTGGTTTCCAGCTTGTTCTGGTTCATGGGCATGATTCCCGACTTCGCCGTGCTGCGTGATCGCTCTACGACGCGCATCCGCAAAACCATTTTCACTTTTCTCGCGATGGGTTGGACGGGTTCGGCGCGGCAATGGCATAACTACGAAAAAGCCTACGTCGTCCTCTGCGGCCTGTGCACGCTGCTGGTGTTCACGGTGAGTTCCATCGTCGGTCTTGACTTCTGCACCGCCCAGATCGCGGGCTGGCATGCGACGATCTTCCCGCTCTACTTCGTCATTGGCGCCGTCTTCTGCGGTTTCGGCATGATGCTGGTCATCCTGATTCCGCTGCGCAAACTGTGCGGTCTGGAAAACATCATCACGAAAAGCCACATCGACAAGGTCGCCAAGCTGGCCTTGGTCAGCGGCTTGATCATCGATTATATCTACCTGATGGAATTTTTCATCGCCTGGTACAGCGGCGACCCGTATGAGCGCTGGGTGTTTGGCCACCGCTTGTTTGGCCATACCTACATGGTGCTGGGCTGGATGCTCATCGGCATCAACGTCTGCGTGACGCAGCTGCTCTGGTTTAAGAAAGTCCGCGCAAATCTGCTGTGGCTGTTCATCATCGGCCTGCTCATCAACTGCGGCATGTGGAGCGAGCGCTTTGTCATCGTCGTCGGCTCGCTCTACCAGGATTTTCTCCCGGCCAACTGGGGCAAATATATGCCGACAATCTGGGATATCGGCCTGTACGTCGGCACGCTCGGCGCGTTCTTCATGCTTTATCTGTTGTTCGTGAAATTCCTGCCGATGATCGCCATTTCCGAAGTCAAAGGCGTCATGCCCGAAGCCGACCCGCATCATCCGCTCGGCGGCGCGAAGAAGGAGGCCGGCCATGAGTGAAAAGATTTACGGCCTGATCGCCGAATTTGATTCCCCGGCGGCAATTTTGCACGCGGCCGAAAAAGTCCGGGACGCCGGCTATCGGCGCTGGGACGCGTTCACGCCGTTCCCGATTCACGGTATGGACAAAGTGATGAAGCTCGGCAACTCGCTCGTCGGCTGGGTGGCCTTGGCGGGTGGCGCCTTCATGTTTCTCAACGTCGCCGGCCTGATCTGGTTCAGCAACGCGTTTGATTATCCGCTCATCGTCGGCGGCAAGCCGATGTTCAGCGTGCCCATGACCTTTGTGCCGTCGTACATCATGCTCATCATGGGCGGCGCGCTCGGGGCTTTGATTGGCATGCTCGGCTTGAACCAGCTGCCGCGCCTGCATCATCCGCTGCTGGATCAAAAGCGGTTCGATCTGGTCTCCCGCGACAAATTCATTCTGGTCATTGGCGCGCAGGATGAAAAATTCTGCGCCACGGAAACCAAGCAGCTGCTCGAAGCTGTCGGCGGCCGGCACGTCGAAATCGTGGAGGACGTCGAATGATCCGCAACCTCATTTCCATCTTGTTGATCGGTGCGGCCATCGGTGCCGCCGGGTTTGGCATGCTGGGCTTGCAAGGGCGGATGATGCGCCAGCCGCCCTTTGAATTGTTCCCGGACATGGATCGCCAGGCGAAACTGCGCCCGCAGGAACCGTTTCAGTTTTTCCCGAACGGCGTCAGCTCGCAATTGCCGCCCGCCGGCACCGTCCCGCGCAGCCAGCCGATTGCCACCGCGGACGGCGCTGTCTATCGCTTTGCAGACTCGCCGGTGAACACCGGCCGGGTCACGGGCTCGACCAATTTTGTGGAGACCAACCCGCTCAGCGTGAACCTCACCCTGCTGGCACGCGGCCGCGACCGTTTTGACATTTATTGCGCCCCGTGCCACGGCCGGTTGGGCAATGGCAACGGCATCACCAAGAAGCTCGGCGTCATGCCGGCGGTGGCGAACCTGCACGACCAGCGCATTGTGGAGCTGGCCGATGGCGAAATTTTCAACACCATTACTCACGGCAAAGGGCTGATGGGCGCCGCCGGTCCGCTGTTGCCGACCGAGGATCGCTGGGCGGTGGTCGCCTATCTGCGCGCGCTGCAATTGAGCTGGCTGGGAACGACCAACGATTTGACGGCCGAGGAATCGGCCGCGCTGAAATAACATGAGCCACGACCCCACTCCTTTGCCCCCGCCGCTGGATTTGTCCGGCTGGCGCAAGCTGCCGACCGTCCTGATGGTTGTCGGCGGTCTGTTGTCCGTATTGGGGGCGGCCCTGGATCCGAAGGAATTCGGTTTTTCGTGGCTGCTGGCCTTCATGTTTTATTACAGCCTGGCGCTCGGGGCCTTGTTCATCGTGATGGTGCATCACCTGACCGACGCCGGCTGGTCGGTGGGCATCCGGCGGTTCTGCGAACATATCGCGTCGTTGCTGTTTCCGTGGCTGGCGATTCTGTTTCTGCCCGTCCTGATTTTTGCGAAGAAGATTTATTCCTGGATGGGTTTTGATCCGGCCACAAACAATCTGGTGGCCGCCAAGCTGCCGGTGTTCACCTGCTCGGGGTTCATTATCACCTCGGCGATCTTCTTCGGCATCTGGTGGCTGCTCACGTCCCAGTTGAGCCGCTGGTCGTTGCAGCAGGACCAAACCGGTTCAGCCGAATGCACGCACAAAATGCGCTTCTATTCCGGCTGGGGCATTGTCGCCTTTGCGCTGACCCTCACCTTCTCCGGTGTGTTGTGGATGAAGGCGACGTCGTATCAGTTTTTTTCCTGCATCTACGGCGTTTATTTCTTCTCCGACTGCGCGTGGGTCGCACTGGCGACCGTCTATGTCATTGCGGCGGTGCTGCTGCGGCAGGGCATCCTCAAGCCGGTGTTGAAGCCAAACTATTTTTATTTCATCGGCGTGCTGCTGCTCGGCTTCACGCTGTTCTCGGCCTACACCGAATTTGCGCAATACTTCGTCGTTTGGAACGCCAACATGCCGGAAGAAACCTTCTGGTACCTCATCCGTGAACGCGGCAACTGGTGGACCTTGAGCTTGATTCTGATCTTCGGCCATTTCTTCATTCCCTTTTTCGTGTTGCTGCCGGAGAAAGTGAAGCTGAATTTCAAAGTCATCATTCCGGTCTGCGTCTGGATCTGGCTGATGCACGCGCTGGATCTGGCGTTCAACATTTTTCCGGCGCTGCATTCGTACCGCTATCCGCTCCACTGGCTCTGGCTGCCCGTTGGCTGCCTCATGTTCATGGGCGGGTTTCTGGCGGCCATCTTCCTGAAGAAGTTCAATGCCCATCCGCCGTATCCGCAGCGCGACCCGCGCCTGCTGGAAGCGATGGGTGTCAACGCCAATCTCGTCCGCGACCTGACCGCCGCCAACGCCGGAGGTGCCCGATGAACCTTCAAACCACCAACCGCGCTTCCGCTGCCGCCCTTGGTCTGCTCGTGGCGAGCGCCCTGTTTGCCATCGTGACCGTGGTCATCAAACTCACCCTGTCGGTGCCGGACATCGATGCCGACCGCGGCGCCGACCGCACCAAGGCCCTGGCGGCCATCCGGGCGGAAGAGGACAACGCCCTGACCCATGCGGCGACCATTGACGCCCAGCGCGGCATCGTGCGTCTGCCCATCGAAACCGCCATTAAGCTGGCGGCGGATAAATGGCAGAATCCCGCCGCGGCCCGGGCTGACTTGAAGGACCGCGTGGAAAAATCCGTTGCCCCGGTTAAGGCTGAATCTTTTGAATGAACCCGACTGAGAACAAATCTTCCGGCGCGAACGAGGTGGACGCCTCGTTGCGGGTGCCGCTGCTGGCCTTGTTTGGCGGGGCGGCGGTCTGGCTGGTGGTCGGCCTGACGCTCGGCCTCATCGCCGGCATCAAATTTCACGCGCCGGATTTCCTCGGCGGTTGTCCGCTGTTGACCTACGGTCGCGTCGCCCCCGCGGCGAATGATGCGATCCTCTACGGATTCTGCCTGCCGGCCGGGCTGGGAGTGGCCCTGTGGATTTTTGCGCGCCTGAGCCAGAATCCGCTGGCGCTGCCGCTCGTGCCCGTTGTGGCCGCGAATCTCTGGCATCTCGGCGTCTTCATTGGCACGGGGGGAATTTTGCTGGGAGATAGTACCGGCCACGTCTGGCTGGAATATCCCCGCGCGGCGGCGGTGCTGCTGTTCGCGGCGTTCCTGCTCATTGCGGTTTCGGCGGCGGCCACGTTCGGGTGGCGCAGTGAGAAATCGCTTTATCCCTCCCACTGGTTCCTGTTCGCGGCGCTGCTCTGGTTTCCGTGGATTTATTCCACGGCCAATTTGTTCCTCAATTCCAACCAGGTGCCGCGCGGGGTCGTGCAGCCGATTATCGGCTGGTGGTTTGCCAATAACCTCGTGTTCATCTGGCTCGCCCTCGTCGGCATTGGCACGGCCTTTTATTTTCTGCCGAAAATTGCCGGCCGGCCGTTCCCGAACACCGGCTACGGGCTGTTTGGATTTCTGACGTTCATATTTTTTGGGTCGTGGTGTGGCATTCCGTCGGGCGCGCCGGTGCCGGCCTGGCTCCCGACCTTGAGCAGCGTGGCCGCGGCGTTGACGCTGGTGCCGCTGGCGGCGATTTTGATCGTCACCCTTAAAACCATTTGTTGCGCCCAGGTTTCCTGCAAGGGCGGCCCTTTCTGCTTCATCCGCTTCGGCATGATGAGTTTTATCGTTTCCGGCATCCTCTACGTTTCCGCCGCGTGCCCGCAATACAGCCGCGTCTTGGACTTCACCTGGTTCGGCCCGGCGCAGGTCCAACTCCAGTTGTTCGGTTTTGCGGCGATGATTTTCTTTGGCGCCATTTATGAGATTCTGCCGGCGGTGATGGGTAAACCGCTGCCGCTGCCGAAATTTGCCAGGCTCCATTTCTGGCTCGCCTTGGCCGGCGTGCTGTTGTTCGTCGTGCCCCTGGTGCTCGCCGGCGTGGTGCAGGGGGAGAAGCTGCTGGACCCGAAGGCTGCCTTTTCCGATGCGAATCTCGTGGCGCTGAAATTTTTGCGCGTCAGCACCACTGGCCAGCTGCTTTTGCTGCTGGGCGCGCTGCTGTTCGCCGCGAACCTCTTCATCATGACCATCCAGTGGAAGCTCGGTCTGGCCAGGACCGTCATCGCTTATCTCAAGTCGCCGCTTGAAACCGCGGAGGTGAAATCGTGAAGACCGGTTTCTCCATTTTTCTCGCAACCTTTGTGGCGCTGGGCGCTTCGTGGAGCGGGTTTGTCCTGGCACCCCTGCTGCAATTGGGCGGCGCGAAGCAAACCGTCATCTTGCAATCCACCGACAACTGGCCGCAGCAGCGGACCGGCAACGCCACGCTCGGCCTGCAGGTCTATCGCGCCTACGGTTGCGCCGCCTGTCATACCGAACAAGTGCGCCAGACCGGAGTGGCCTGTGAAGTCACCCTGACCAGTCTGGGCGTCCAGCAGCCCGCTGATTTCGTTGCCTTCGTTCGGTCTTTGTTTGCGCTGCCCGAATTGGCGGCTTACACCAACGCCATGGCCGCCAGCCTCGACGGCTGGAACGGCGGCCTGCCCAAGACCTTGCTGACCTGCCCCGACAAGGACGTCGCCTCCGCCATGGCCGACCGCCTCAAGGCCGCCGGCATCAAATCCGAGACCAGCATCGTCGCCATCGGGCCGGACATCGCGCGGGGCTGGGGTTTCCGCCAGAGCGTCGCGGCAGATTACCTTTACGACCAGCCGGTTCAGCTCGGCAGCCTGCGCGCCGGGCCGGACCTCGCGAACATCGGCGTCCGCGCGCCCGACGCCCGCTGGCAGTTGCAGCATCTGTACGCGCCGAAATCCATCACGCCCGGTTCGACCATGCCGGCGTTTAAATTTCTGTTTGAAGTCCGTCAGGTCGGCGCTCAGCCCGCCCCGGACGCGCTGAATCTGACCGGCGACTTCGCCCCGCCCGCCGGCTTTGAAGTTGTGCCCAAGCCGGAGGCCACGGAACTCGCCGCCTATCTCCTGAGCCTCAAAGCCAACGCGCCGCTGTACGAGGCGCCTTTCACCCCCGTCACGGCTGCCAAATAAGGAATGAGCGAAAGATGTGCTTAAGATGAGCGACGAAAATAAATCCAGTTCCAGTCCGGCCGGCGGCGAGCCGACCGCCACCCGTTCCGCCGCCCCCATGTGGATTGTCGTCACCACGCTGGTCCTCTTGTGCATCGGCGGCTATTACTTTGACCAGCACGGCGGCTGGTTTGATGCCCACGTGTATGCGCCTTATTCCAGCGCGGAAAAATTGGAAGCCTACCAGCCGCAGTCCGGCGCGGCGGCGGCCTTGGCGCGCGGCAAGAAAACTTATGAAGCCGTCTGCGGCATTTGTCACGGCGCGGACGGCATGGGCAAACCCGCTCAGTTCCCGCCGCTGGCCGGTTCCGAACTGGTGAATAGCGCCGGCGTCAACCGCCTCATCCACATCCCGCTGGCCGGTGTTAACGGGGCCATCCAGGTGGAAGGCAAGGATTGGAACCTGGCCATGGCCGCCATGGGCGCGGCCTTGCCCGATGAGGATTTGGCCGGCGTGCTGACCTACATCCGCACTTCCTGGGGCAACAAAGGCGGGGAAGTCACCGCCGAGGAAGTCAAAAAAGTTCGCGCCGAACTGGGCGGCAGCCCGCAGCCCATGACCGGACCGCAGTTGATGAAGATGCCGGAGTAATTCCGTGCCGGCGAATGGCCGCCATCTTCGTTTCGCTGCTTCGGCGGCAAAATCTTTTAGTTGTGCCCGCGTTCCTGCTGGGCAACCTTGTGGTCAAATCGGCCATGAAAATTCTAATTTCCCTTCTCTTGCTTGGCTGCGCAGCTTGCGTCGGCGGATCGGCCTTGGCGGCCGCCAGTTTAAAGCCCGATTTAGCGGAACATCTGGTCTGGCAGTTGAGCAGCCGCACCAACGGCGGTTCGCCCGATTTCACCGGCCCGACCGACGGCAGCAACTGGTTCCAGCGCGCGCCCCGGCTCGCGCCGAATTTCTGGCTGCGGGATGTGCAGAACATCCTGGCGATGTCCCAAGGGCGGCTGTCGCACGGCGGCATTGCCAGTTGCGCGGACTATCTCACCCCGATCTCGCCCCATGTTTGCGTCGGCGCCGCGCATACCGGCGGCGGCGTGGGCTCCTTCAATGTCTGGCTGCGACCCGATGGTAGCTATTACACGAATATCATCACCGCCTGCCTGGCCCCGACCAATTCCAGCGACATCCTGCTGATGTTCATGGCCCGCACCAATTGCACTTTCGCTAAAATCTTTCCGAATGCCGTCGGCAAGTTGAAATACTGGCGACATCCCGCCGCCACGAACGTCATCCCGGTCTTTGTCCGCTTTCACCAGGGCATCGGGCGCACGAACGAATTTCACAGCACCTTTGTCAGTGGCAGCGCCGCGCTGGGCACTTTCTGGCACGTCCCGGGGCAGTTCGCCTATGGCGATTATTCCCGGGGCGACCTATGGGTGGGCGGCGATTCCGGCGGCGCCGCCTACGCCATCGTCCAGGATGAAGCCGTGCTGGTCGGATGCGCTTTCGGTCCCGGCTTTGCGCCGGCCATTGCGAATTACACCAACCAGGTGAATGCCGCCATGGCGAAGTTGTGCGCCAACCGCGGCCTGCCCGCCGAAAAGGTGACCCTGTACGACCTGGGCGACTTTCAGGATTATTGAGGTAAATATCGCCACCGCCTCCCTCGGAGGGACGAGTTCCAAACCTCAATCAACCCGCTCGCGAGCCATTAACCAAAGTAGCAGCGGATGTGAATCCGCTCTAATTTTCTTCCCAAAAAGATGCTGGAGCCGACTCACGTCGGCGGCTACGAAAGACGGACGGCATTCCTCACTTGGACGTTCCGCGTTGAAGGTTGAATGTTTATCCCCTCTCCGCTCCCGCGGAGGGAGGGGAGAGGGGCAGGGTGAGGTGAGGGTTCATTTACCCGTCCAACGGACTTTTGACCCCCAACCCCGGCTTGGCCATCACATGCGTGTAAATCTGTGTCGTGGAAACATCCTTGTGACCCCGCGTAAAAGCGCTACGCTCCACGCGGTGTTTGTTGGTCAGTGCGTATTGGGTGCTTGATCAAATGATGCTTCAACTGGCTCTTCAAAAACCTTCGTCCGCCCCCGCTTTTCAAATACCGCTCTCTTCCAAGCGCGTCTTCCTTTTCCAGATAAGCCTCGTAATAAATCAACATCCACGGCCTACGAAAGGATGTCGCAAAAGATTTTCCTTCCTGATGCTCTTTTAGACGTCGACGTAAATCCGTTGAGAAACCAATGTATAGACCATCGTCTGATTCCGATTGCAACACATAGATGTAGCACATAACAAAATTAAAATCGCGTGGCGCGCAGCGCTTTACGCGACCATCAATCGCAAACCGGTGCCATAAAGGAACTGGAAAAACAGCCGGTATTTGGCGGGCGCCGCCGACAGCAGCCGCTGCACCTCCGCTTTGCTCAAAACCACGGGCACACGCGGCATCCGCTTGGCCCGTTTGACGTCCGCCAGCAATTCAAAATCCCGGCCGATGACATGCCGGTAAAGGAAGACCAAAGCATTCAACGCGTGGTTCTGCGTTGCCGCCGCGACATTCCGCTGCACCGCCAGATGCGTCAAAAACGCGCGCACCTCCGGTTCGCCCATGTCCTTGGGATGCCGCCATTCGTGGTGGCCCTGCGCCAGCGGCTCCCTCTCCGTTTCCTCGGCGGGAGGGGTGAATTTAGGGTGATCCCGGCAAAACACCAAAAACCGCTTAATCCATTGTAAATAAGCCTCCTCCGACCGCAACGCCAGCCGCCGGAACCGCATGACCTCCCGGCATTGTTCCATGAATTTCAGCTTGGGATTGGGGATAAACCGTTCCCGCGGCGGATTCTGCCTTTGGTGAAGCGAAACCATGGGATTCATCCCGTCATTATTAGCTGGACAAATGGCACTTGCAACTCTAAACTGGCCTCAAAGCTGCGACCGGGATAGGCCGCAAAATTTCAATAGCCGCAAAATTTCAATACAATACCTGTTAGCTCACTATGCGCGCACTCATCATTGCATTGGCATTACTCGGCTTTTCTACCGTTGCTCGCTCGGAAAGTTCAAGCGAGGCGGAGGCGACAACCAAGAGGTTTGCGGAGGCACTGGCGCGATTTGACGTAGGCCCGATGGTTGAGGAGCTTCACTCGGATGTTCAGCAGTCTTGCTACACAATGGCCGTCCATATCATCGAGACTACCGAAGACAAGGCAGAGAGGGCGGATTTGCTGAAGGCGCTCGGTGTTGCAAGTCCTGAGGAGTTTAAGAAGCTCACACCAAAGGTTGCCACAGTCAGATTGTTTGAGTTCGCATTTTCGACCGTCCCAAAGCAAGCTAGAGAGGCATCCATTCACTCGAAGATCACGATAGTCGGCAGCATCGTTGAGAAGGATCTTGTTCACGTATTGTTTCGGAGCGAGGCTGATTTTAAGGATTTGTCCATGAGTGTGAGCGTTCCATCGGTGGTGACGCTCAAGCGCGACGGCAGCAGATTGAAGGTCGCCAGCACGACACAGCTTGAGACGATGAAGGCTAAAGTAAGAGGACTGACAGATGGGAAGTGAGCTAACAAGGCGCTGCAGGCAACAGCCACCGCGCCGGTCAGTTTGGACCGGTGTTGGAAATGTGATTGTCGCGGTTGCATTTCGGCATCAGTCTCCGGTGGCTGTGCCTGAGCTTGGACGTTAGGCCACTTGACACGCTTATGAAAAGTATCGCACTGCTTACATTTTGCTTTGGGTTCCTATTCAGCGTTTGTGCTGCGCCAACATGGGATCAGCTAAATCCCGGAGAAGATCAGGTTGCCACTTTTACTTTGAAAGCTGGCAAGAGCAAAGAGACCGAGATTGACAGTAGTGAGCCATTGTTCATCGGGTTCAAGACAGACGCCAGCAAAGAGACAGTTCTGAAATACTTTAAGCAAAAGCCGCAGCCAGTTCTGCTTCGAGTTGTCGGAGTAGATTCATTCGTTGGTTCAGTCGGCGGAGCGGGTGCTGTTTTTCCACCAGTCAACGGCAAATTGAGATTTATCGCTGAAAACGGAACGGATGTTCCTCTTAAAATTATTATTTACAAAAGTAAGCCATGACGTGGCCTAACCAGTCGCCGATATGAAAAGTGGTGTCAAGAGACACATCACCTAACAGGGCAGCCAAAGGAAAAGATGTTTGGCGGCACAGGACGACCGTTCGAA
>Ga0302282_1000173_pt1 | contig 48627 bp, 48 predicted proteins | sample III_Fen_E1_3_FD_198763 | JGI IMG/M metagenome (GOLD analysis project Ga0302282, IMG submission 198763) | Peat permafrost microbial communities from Stordalen Mire near Abisko, Sweden - III_Fen_E1_3 | ecosystem: Environmental > Terrestrial > Soil > Wetlands > Permafrost | place: Sweden: Abisko... | reverse complement strand
CGTCGCGGCGCGGCGCGCAGGCCTTTCGCGAAATGGTCGCGTGGGGACGTCGCGGCCATGATCTGGCAATCACGCCCGACGGCCCGCGCGGCCCGTGCTACGTCGTGCAGGAAGGCGTGATCTCCACTGCGCAGATGACCGGCCTGCCCATCGTGCCGGTGACGTATCATCTCAACTGGAAAATCCGCGTGAAGAGCTGGGATCGCTTTCAGATTCCGCTGCCGTTCGCGGTCTGCACCGTGACGACAGGCAAAGCCCTGCGCGTGCCGCGCGAAACGGACGAAGCCGGGCGTGAAACATTACGGCTGCAATTGGAAACGGAATTGCGCGCCATCACGCGCGATTGAAAGATGATCGCCCGCGTCAGTCTGGAGATCGCGCTGCGGAAGGAATTTGATTATCTGATTCCGCCGGAACTCGCCGGCCAAATTGAAGTCGGCTCGCGCGTGCAGGTGCCGTTTGGCACACAGAAGTTTGGCGAACGAAAAATTTTCGGAACGGTTACTGCGCTTGCCGAAGAATCTGCACAGATAAAACTCAAACCGATTCTCAAAGTCATCGGCGCGCAAAGTCTGGTAACGCCGAAAGTGTTGAAGCTCGCGCGCTGGATTGGTGAATACTATTGCTGTGCGCCGGAGACGGCGTTGAAAAGTGTTTTGCCCGAGGCGATTCGCAAGGAAAAGGACGGCTGGAAAAAACAATTGTTCGTCCGCGCGCTTAATTTGAGCGGTGACTTTCCGAAATTGCCGAAGCGTCAGCAGGACGTTTGGAACATCGTCGAAGAACGACGAGAGATTTTACTGTCAGAACTGCTGGAGCTGGCGGAAACGACGGCAGCGACCGTTCGCAAACTCGAAGATCGCGGCCTCGTCGAAATCACTTCGGAAATTTCCGAGCGCGATCCTTATGCGCGCGAAACTATTTTGCCGACGCAAAACATCGTGTTGAATCCGGCGCAGTCCGTGGCGCTCAAAAAAATTACAGGAGCGATGGACCAGCCGCTCTCAACTTTCAACTCTCAACCATCAACTTTTTTGCTTCACGGCGTGACCGGCTCCGGCAAAACGGAAATCTATCTGCAAGCGCTCGCACACGCACTGGAGCAAGGCAAAGGTGCGATTGTGCTCGTGCCGGAAATTTCTTTGACGCCACAAACCGTCGAGCGGTTCAAGGCGCGGTTCAGTTCGGGAAAATTACAGACACTCGTCGCGGTTTTGCATTCTCATTTGTCGGCGGGCGAACGGCATGACGAATGGCACAAAATCCGGCAAGGCCGGGCGCGCATCGTCATCGGCGCGCGCTCGGCGATTTTTGCGCCGGTCGAACCGCTCGGCCTCATCATCGTGGACGAGGAACACGAGACGAGTTACAAGCAGGAGGAAGCGCCGCGTTATCACGCACGCGACGTCGCCATCATGCGCGGGCAGATGGAAAACGCCGTCGTCGTGCTCGGCTCGGCCACGCCGTCGCTCGAAAGTTTTTACAATTGTCACCGCGGCAAATTTTCGCTGCTCGAATTGCCGGAACGCGTGGACCATCAAAAAATGCCGCACGTCCGCGTCGTGGATATGCGCCAGGCCGCGACCAAAGAAAAAGGCACCCCGCTGTTTTCACCGCAGCTCAAGGAAGCCATCACGCAACGGCTTGAACGCGGCGAGCAGACGATTTTATTTTTGAACCGGCGCGGCTACTCGACTTCGCTACAATGCCCGACGTGCGGTTACGTCTGCGAATGTCCGGATTGCAGTATTTCGCTGACGTATCATCGCCCCGAACAAAAACTCGCCTGCCACATCTGCGGCCACGTCGAAAAAGTGCCGTTGGTCTGCCCGAACGAAAAATGCAAAAATCCCGCGATCCGATTTTCCGGCACGGGCACGCAACGCGTCGAGGAGACGCTCGCCAAACTTTTTCCCAAGGCGCGCATCCAGCGCATGGACGCCGACACGATGAAACGCAAGGATGATTACCGCAAAGTGCTCGGCGATTTTCGCGCGGGCAAGATTGACATCCTCGTCGGCACGCAGATGATCGCGAAGGGGCTGCATTTTCCAAACGTAACGCTCGTCGGTATCATCTACGCCGACCTCGCGCTGCATCAGCCGGATTTTCGCGCGGGCGAACGCACCTTTCAGTTGCTCACGCAGGTCGCCGGGCGCGCCGGTCGCGGCGATGTGGAGGGTGAGGTGTTTGTGCAGGCGTTCGCGCCGTTTCATCCGGCGATCCAATACGCGCGCCGCCACGACTTCAACGGTTTTTACGAACAGGAGATCGAATTCCGCCAACAGCTGAAATATCCGCCCGTCAGCCGCGTCGCATTGCTCACGCTAAAAGGCCGCAACGAGGAAAAAGTGAAATTCTCTGCCGAACATTTGAAACGGGAGCTGGAAAAGACTTTGAAGGAATTCAAAGATTTGATTCTCGCCGGGCCGGCGCCGGCCCCCTTGCTCCGCGCAGAAACGTTTTACCGCTACCAGATCATGCTGCGGACGCGGGTGATGAGCGCGTTGAGCCGCGAACTGGCGCGCATCATTCAATCACTGGCGCTGCCCGAAGACGTCACGCTGGCCGTGGACATTGATCCGGTGAATTTAGGCTAATTTAAAAAGTTTCGTTGAATTCTTGCCAACAAGCTTGCCAATATCGTTGAAATGAAAAATTTCCACGAAGAAAGACTTCGCGATGGAACAACCAGACGACAAACACCGTTCCAAAGAAAAGAAACCGTTGTAATCCCATCGTCCAAATCAAACCGAGGCGATTACGGTTGGAACGCAATTTGAAAAGTTGCTCCGACTGAAATTGGACGTGTTTGACTTCGTCGCGAAGAATTTGATCACAAAGTCCAATCAGGATTTTGGACTTTGTCGCTTCACGCAAAGCCGCGTAATAAACTTTGGCAATGATTTCTGCTGTAATAAGAATAGCGATTGAAATTTCCAAGCCACCAAACAAATGCCGTAGCTTGCGGAAAACGACATCTGTAAAAGTAGTTTTGACCAGTGAAATTTTATTAAGCGTCGGAAATCGCGCTAAATCCCGAGCGTGACGTTGTTCCTCTGCGATGAACATTTTAATAGCCAAGATATAATCTTGGTCGCCTGTTCGCTCTGAATACTTTTGCGCGTCTTGATATAAATGTTTTCCTTCGGAGTTCTCGCCTGCCTGAAATTCTTTTACAGATTGGGATATAGCAATCGCTTCTTCAGGCGTTAATTCACCGCTGAGATTCCAAGGAATTTCCAATAATGAATGTGCATTTTGTTGATAGTAAAATTCCACTCGGTTGACGATGGCATAATTTATTTCACATTTTTAATTCCCCGCTGCCACAGCTCAAAATAATACAGCGCGACGATGACGAGCGGGTGGCTGATTTTTTCGTCGGCGACAAGTTGCGGGATTTCCGCAGCCGGCACGAGGCGCGTGCTAATGTCTTCGCCGCTGTCGAATTCCACGCCGTGTTTCAACTGGCAGTTTTCAATCAGCACGGTGAAGGTGCGGTTGTTCAAGATGGCGGGGTTCGACCAGACTTTGCCGAGCAGGCGCGCGTGCTCGCCCGCGTAGCCGGTCTCCTCGCGCAATTCGCGCACGGCGGTCGCCACCGGGTCGGTCTCGCCCGCGTCCATCATGCCGCCGGGAATCTCCAGCTCGACGGTGTTCGAGCCGTGGCGATACTGCTCGACCATCACGAGCTTTTGATCGGGCGTGACGGCGATGACGTTGACCCAATTTACGGAATCGAGAACGTAAAAATCATGTTCCTGGCCGGTGCGCGGCGAAAGCTTGAAGTCCGAACGCAGCTTGAAAATGCGGAAATCACCGATAGGTTTCGAACGAAGGGTTTTCCAAGGCTGAATCATTTGCGATTGATGATTTACGATTTATGATTGGCGTCAACACAAACTGCGGCGCGGCGGTCAAATCATCAATCCCAAATCATATGCTTTTGTTCGCCGCCCAACCCTGTTTCATCAGGGTCAGCAGATGTTTCAACGCTTCCTCGTAGCTGCGATTTTTTTCGGCGGCCAATTGCTTCGCGCGCTTGTCCAGTTGCGCGGCCATCTCCAGAGATTTTTCCGCCGGGCAGCCGAGGGCGACGAGCACCCGGGCGAGTTCAGAAATTTGCATGGGTTTATTTTAGCCGCGAAGGTTCACGATGCATACGGATAAAACAGTGGCCGGGAATTTTTCTATGCGTGGCGAATCATTCAGTGCAGCTTAAAGCCGCCTCGAAAAATCACCTCGGCCGCCACGACGACGAGAAACACCGTGCCGACGAGCGCGTTCAGCCGGAAGAAGGCGAGATTGATCCAGTTCAAGCTGCGCCGGCGCGCGATCCAATGTTCCAGCACGAGGCAGCCGAGAATTATCAGCCAGCCGATAAGATACGCGAGGCGAAAATGGCAAAGCAGTCCGAACGCGAGCAGCAGACCGCACATGACCATATGCGCGAGAAACGCGGCGGCCAAAGCATTTTGCGGCCCCCAGGCGACGACGAGCGAGCGCAGGCCGTGCGATCTGTCGAACTCGTAATCCTGTAGCGCGTAAATGATGTCGAAGCCGACGAGCCACAAAATCACGGCGAACGCGAGAATGGTCATCTGCAGGACTTCCAAAATGGAGACGGCGTTGCCGCGCACGGCCAACCACGCGCCAACGGGCGCGAGCGCGAGCGCGAGGCCGAGAAAAACGTGCGTGTAATCCGTGAACCGTTTGGTCAACGAATAGAAACAAACCAGCAACAGCGCGACGGGCGAAAGATAAAAACAGAGCGGATTTAGAAAATAGCTCGCGGCAATCAAACCGGCAGCGGAAATTGCGCAAAGCAAAATTGCGCTCGCCAAGGAAATTTGTCCACTCGGTAGGTGGCGATTAGCCGTGCGCGGATTGAGCGCGTCAAATTTGCGGTCAACAATGCGATTAAACGCCATCGCGCACGTCCGTGCGCAAATCATCGCGACTAAAATCAGTCCGAAAGTTTTCCAGCCGGGCCAGCCGCGATTGTCTCGCGCGGCCACGAGCATCGCCGCCAACGCGAACGGCAGCGCAAAAACCGTATGCGAGAAACGCACGAACGAACCCCATTTTTGAACCGTGGAAATCATTTTTGAATCGGTTTCAGAACAAAATTTATTTTTTGTCTTTTTTGACGTAAATAAAAAGAACCGCCACAAAATAAAGGAAGCCAAAAAAATTTACTGGAAGCAATAAACCCCAAGCCATAAAAGCATCTCTATTCCCTGCCCGCCAAGAAAAATAAGCAATTGCAGCGACCACCATTGACCAAAGAGCTTGTAGGCCGACTCCAATCAGCATCAGTTTTCTGGCCTTGCTATGCCCTTTATTGAAAAAGAAGAACAGCGCGGGAATCAGTAAGGCTCCAAAATACAAGAGGCAACCAAGAAAGATTTCTGGTGAAAAATTCATTCTTTTTCCTCCGCCCAGCGCGGCGCGATCTGGTTCGGCAGGCCGATGTGATCAAGCACGCGCGCGACGACGGTGTCCACGAGTTCGACGATGGTTTTCGCGCCGGAATAAAAACTGGGATTTGCCGGAATCAAGGTCGCGCCAGCGAGCAGCAACAGTTCCATGTTTTTGACGTGAATCAGATTCAGCGGCGTTTCGCGCGGCACCAAGATCAATTTTTTCTTTTCCTTCAGCACCACGTCGGCGGCGCGCTGCAAAACGTCCTCGCTGTAACCGTGCGCGATGCGGCCCATCGTGCCCATCGTGCAGGGAATCACGACCATCGCGTCAGGCGGATTCGAGCCGCTGGCGAACGGCGCGTTCATGCTTTTGAGGCCGTGCGGTTTTACGCCGGCGGGAAGTTTCAAACCGCCGGGCAGTTCCTCGGCGATAACCTGTTGCGCGTAATTGCTCAACACGACGTGGATTTCGTGCTGGCGTGGATCCAGATTGTCCAGCAGCCGCTGCGCGTAGAGCGCGCCGCTGGCCCCGGTGATGGCGACAAGAATTTTCACTGCGGAAATAATGCCGCAATTCGCCGCCGCAAACAAGTCGCGCGCAAAACAGCTTGAGTCCGCATTTGCGTTGCGCACAATTGGCGCGTGTTCAAATATGCGGGAATCATTTTTGGCGGAATGCTGCTGTTACTGGCGGGCTGCACCAGCATTTATCAAGGCTCGGAATCGGGGCCGGTGCCGAAGGAATGGTCACAGACCAGCGCGGCCGTCCAACCGCCAGCAACCAATAAAATCCCGCCCGCCGTTAAAATCATTCCCGCACCCGCGAGCCATGCCAATCCGCCGCCGCTGAAAACTTTCCCGCCCGCGCCAATTCTGACGTGGACTTCGCTCGACCGCTGGGCGGCGGCAAATAAAATTGCCGGGCCGCGCCGGATGCCGGATTCGCCGGTGGCCAGCTACGCCGTCAGTTCGCCGCGCGGCACCATGATTTTGGAAATCGGCAGCCGCGAGGCGACGTGGAACGGCGTTGAACTGCATTTGGGTTTCGCGCCGGAAATCATTGACGACCAGCTTTTCATCCACGGCCTCGACCTGCAAAAAAACCTCGAGCCGCTGCTGTTGGGCAAACCGCTCGCGTTCGGCGCGAACCGCATCATTGTAATTGATCCTGGCCATGGCGGCGGCAATTCCGGCACGGTGAGCGTGCGGGATGGCCGGATGGAAAAAGAATTCACGCTCGACTGGGCGCGCCGGCTCAAGCCACTGCTCGAAGCCAACGGCTGGACGGTTTTTCTCACGCGCACGAACGACTCATATGTCACCAATTCTAGCCGTGTCGTTTTCGCCACGGCACATCATGCGGATTTGTTCATCAGCCTGCATTTCAATTCGGGCGCGCCGGACAAAAAAGCCGGCGGGCTGGAAACCTATTGTTTCTCACCAACCGGCATCCCATCAACCGTCACGCGCGGCTACGCCGATCCATGGATGGAAAAATTATCGAGCAACGATTTCGACGCCGAAAATCTTCAGATCGCCTTAAAATTGCAGGGTGCTTTGGCACGCGCAACCGGACTGGAAGACCGAGGCGTGCGCCATGTGCGATACATTGAAGTGCTGCGCGGTCAGAAGTGTCCGGCGGTTCTCATTGAAGGCGGCTATCTCTCGAATCCGCACGAGGCGGAGAAAATTGAAAGCGCCGCATTCCGCCAGCAATTGGCGGCAGCCGTGGCCGGCGCGCTGAAATGAAAAACGGCAAGCCCATTCTCGTCACTGGCGGCGCCGGCTTCATCGGCGCGCATCTCGTCGAGCGTTTGCTAAAGGACGGGAAAAGCGTGGTCGTCATTGACGATCTTTCCACCGGCAGCCGGGACAATCTGCGCGCGGTGGCGCAGCACAAAAATTTCCGTTTCATCCAGACCAAGATTTCCGCCTACGCGGAACTGCCCCAACTCGCGGCGGAGGCGGAATTTATTTTTCACCTCGCCGCGACGGTCGGCGTGGAACTCGTCGTCAAATCCGCACTGCAAGTCTTGGAAGCGAGCTTTCACGAAACGGAAATCTTGTTAAAAGCCGCCGCAAAAAATTCCACGCCGCTGTTGCTGACTTCCACCTCGGAAGTTTATGGCAAGAGCGCGAAGCCGGAGTTCAGCGAGGACGACGATCTGCTCATCGGGCGACCCGGCCAGTCGCGCTGGAGCTACGCGTGCTCGAAGTTGACGGATGAATTTCTCGCACTCGCCTACGCGCGCGAAAAAAAACTGCCCGTCATCATCGCACGGCTGTTCAACACCGTCGGTCCGCGACAAACCGGACGCTACGGCATGGTTTTGCCGCGCTTCATCGCGGCGGCGAAAAAAAACGAGCCGTTGGGCGTTTTCGGCGACGGTGCGCAATCGCGCTGCTTTTGCCTGGTGAACGACGTGGTGGAAGCGCTCGTGCGTCTACAAAAATGCGACCAGGCGCACGGCGAGATTTTCAACATCGGCGGCACGGAAGAGATTTCCATCCTGGAACTGGCCCGGCTCGTCGTGGCCACGCTCGGTTCAAAATCAAAAATTGAATTGATTCCCTACGACCAAGCCTATGCGCCGGGCTTTGACGACATGCGCCGCCGCAAGCCGCTGGTGGAAAAACTGGAACGCTGCGTGCAGTTCAAGCCGCAGACGCCGCTGCGCGAGATCATCCAGCTGACGGCGGGATAAAAACTTCCTTGCGTCTGCGCCGCTTTGCGTGAAATTCTCCGCGTGCAAAAACTCGGAAAAAATCTCGGCGGCTACCACGGCGAAACCATTGACATCCGCGCCGTGCTGGGCGACGTGAAAGCCGCTGCGCCTGCCCACGGCTGGGATTCCGAAGTATTCCACAAAATCAACGATCTGGATTTGTTTGCGTTTCATCGCAAATCAGAAGCGAAAAACCCCAAGCCACCCGCAGCCAGAATATACATCTCGGCCGGAATCCATGGCGACGAACCCGCCGGGCCGCTGGCCGCACTTAAATTGATTCAAGTAAACCGCTGGCCGGAAAACGCGGAGATTTTTTTGCTGCCGTGCCTGAATCCCGTCGGCTTCACCTTGAACCAGCGCACGAACGCGGACAGCATTGATTTGAACCGCGATTATCGTGATCCGCAAGCCGCCGAGACCCGCGCGCACATCGCGTGGCTGGAACGGCAGCCGCAATTTGATCTGTATCTCTGCTTGCATGAAGACTGGGAGTCGCACGGCTTTTATCTCTACGAACAAAACCCGGATAACAAAATTTCGTTTGCGGAAAAAATGATCGAGGCCGTCAAAAAAGTTTGTCCGATTGATCCTTCCGAAATCATCGAGGATCGCCCCGCGCAAAACGGAATCATCCGTCCGAACATTTCACCGCACGAACGTCCGCTCTGGCCCGAAGCGCTCTGGCTTATCACGCAAAAATCGCGGCAGGGCTACACGCTGGAAGCACCGTCGGATTTTCCGCTCGCAACGCGCGTGGATGCGCTGGTCGCCGCCGTCAACGTAGCCCTAAATTTTTAACCACGGATGCACACGGATTTGCGAATTGCAAACCGAACGCGAAGATGCGGGGGAAATCAAAAATGTTGATTAAGCTGTGCGCGCCCCTGCGTTAAGGTGGTTTTTATCCGTGTGCATCCGTGTGCATCCGTGGTTTAATTTTCGCGCATGAGCAAACCGGCCAAATCGCAGTGGAACTTCGGTGAATTATTTTCACCGGCGGAGATGCGGAAAGTTTTGTCCGTCTCAGAACTAACGGGAACGGTGCGCACGCTGTTGGAAAAACAGGTCGGCGCGGTCTGGGTCAACGGCGAGATCACGAACTTGCGAACGCAAAGTTCCGGCCATATTTATTTCACGCTCAAGGATGCGAACGCGCAGTTGAGCTGCGTGCTGTTCAACCGCGAAAAAGTGACGCAGCGCGAACTGCTCGCGGACGGCCAGAAAGTATTGCTGCAGGGCGACGTGACGGTTTACGAGGCGCGCGGGCAATACCAGCTCATCGTGCGCGCGGTGGAATTGCAAGGCATCGGCGCGCTGCAAATTGCGTTTGAAAAATTGAAGCAGCAGCTCGCGGCGGAAGGTTTGTTCGCGCCGGAACGCAAACGTGCGTTGCCAAAATTTCCGGCGCGCATCGGTTTGGTGACTTCGCCAACGGGCGCGGCGATTCGCGATGTGCTGCATGTTGTTCAGCGCAGAAATCCGGCGCTGGAAATTATCCTCGCGCCGTGCCGCGTGCAAGGCGACGGTGCGGCGGAAGAAATCGCTGTAGCCGTTGCATTATTGAACCGTTATCATCTAACAACAGCGCAGACCCAACGATCCAACGATTCAACCAAGCTCGATTTGATTTTAGTCACGCGCGGCGGCGGCTCGCTGGAAGATTTGTGGGCGTTCAACGAAGAAATTGTCGCGCGGGCGATTTTTGAATCTGCAATTCCGGTCGTGTCGGCGGTCGGCCATGAGATTGATTTCACTATCGCGGATTTTGTGGCGGATGTGCGGGCGGCGACGCCGAGCGCGGCGGCGGAAATCATCACCGAGGGCGTGTTTGCCAGCCGTGAATTTGTCGGCGGTGCGCTGGACTTAATGCGGTTGCGGGTGCGGCGGCGAATGGCGAATGAAAAAGAAAATTTCGCTTCGCTCGCCGGCAGATGGTCGCGCTTGCATCCGCGCCGGCGGCTGAACGATTCATTGCAACGGCTGGACGATTTGCAGTCCGGTTTGTTGCGCAATTTGAAAACAGCGGTGCGCGCACGCCATGTGGTTCTGCAAAATCTGGCCGGCAGATTTTTGCGGGCCAAACCGTCGGTCGCCCTGAAAACGCGGCGTGAATATTTGCGGCAACTGGAAAAACGCCTGAATTCATTGGGGCCGGAGCAGGTTTTGGCGCGCGGCTATTCGATCACGACGGACGCGGCGAGCGGCAACGTTTTGCGCGCCGCGGCGGCGGTCAAGGCGGGGCAGAAATTGAAAACCCGGCTGGCCAAGGGCGAAATTTTCAGCCGCGTGGCGGAGTGATTCGCCTTTCTCCGCGCTGGACGCGGGCGCGTTTTTTCCCTATTGTTTCCCGATGTCAAAACCAGCCAGGGCCGGTGACGCGGCCAGGGGCAGCGTGCCGTTTGAAGACGCGCTCAAAAAACTTGAGGGCATCGTGGACGCCATGGAGGCGGATGATCTGCCGCTGGAAACGCTGCTCGCCCGTTATGAGGAAGGCGCGCGGCTGGTGAAAATCTGCCAGGAAAAACTCGCGGAAGCGGAAGTCAAAATCCAGCAACTGGAAAAAAACGCGGCGGGCGAATTGAAGCTCAAGCCGTTTGAATCGTCGGAAGAATAAAATATGAGCCGATACTTGGACATGGTGGATTCACCGGAACACGTCAAAAAACTCACGGTGCCGCAATTGCAGGAACTCGCCGGCGAAGTCCGGACCGAGTTGATTGAGGGCCTCGCCAAAGGCGGCGGCCATCTCGGCCCGAACCTCGGCGTCGTGGAACTTTCCATCGCGCTGCACAAAGTGTTCACGACGCCGAAGGATAAATTTGTCTGGGACGTGAGCCATCAGGTTTATGTCCACAAAATTTTGACCGGTCGCAAAAATCGTTTTCGCACGATTCGTCAAACCGATGGCTTGAACGGTTTTGCGTTGCGCACGGAAAGCGAGCACGACAGCTTCGGCGCGGGTCATGCGGGCACGGCGCTTTCCGCCGCGCTCGGCATGGCGGCGGCACGCGACAAAAAAGGCACGGACGAAAACGTCGTCTGTATTTTCGGCGACGCGGCGCTGACGAACGGCATTTCGTTCGAGGCCATGAACAACGTCGCGCACACGACCAGAAAATTCATTGGCATCCTCAACGACAACGAGTGGAGCATTGCCAAAAACGTCGGCGCGATTTCCGGTTACCTCAACAAGCTCATCACCAACCCGCGCTATAACCAGCTCGCAAAGGATTTTGAAAATTTTGTGCGCAAGCTGCCCAAAGGCGAACTCGCACTCAAGCTCGCGCACCGCGCGGAAGGCGGGTTCAAGGGCGCGCTCACCGGCGTCGGGCTTAAACCGAGCACCAGTCTCGTGGAATCGGACGGACGCGGCGGACACGGCTCGCCGGTGCTCTTTGAAGAAATGGGTTTGCGCTACCTCGGCCCGATTGACGGACACGATCTGCCGCTGCTCATCAGCACACTGGAATTCGCCAAGACATGTGATCATCCGATTGTCATCCACGTTTTGACGCAAAAGGGCAAAGGTTTTGAAGCCGCGTTGAAACAACCGGAGAAATTTCACGGCCTCGGCCCTTACAACGCCACGACCGGGGAAACGGCTCCCGCCAAACCCGGCACGCCGCCGATGTATCAGGACGTGATGGGCCAGACCGCCGTGAAGCTCGCGCGAAAAAACGAAGCCGTCATTGGCCTCACCGCCGCAATGCCCAGCGGCACCGGCATGAAGCATTTGGAAAAAGCGCTGCCGGAACGCTACTACGACGTCGGCATCGCCGAAGAACACGGCGTCATTTTTGCCGCCGGCATGGCGACGATGGGTTTGCGGCCGATCGTGGCGATTTATTCCAGCTTTCTCCAGCGCGCCTACGACTGCATTCATCACGACGTTTGCTTGCAGGATTTGCCGGTGATTTTCTGCATGGATCGCGCCGGCCTTTCTGCGAACGACGGCCCGACGCATCACGGCCTGTTTGACATCGCGTATCTGCGCTGTTTCCCGAACGTCATTGCGATGGCGCCGGCCAACGAGGACGAACTCGCGGACATGATGTTCACCGCCACGACCGTGAATCATCCGACCTTCATCCGTTATCCGCGCGGCGCGGCGGAAGGCGTGCCGGTAAAGGACGAACCGGCGCTGATCGAAGTCGGCAAGGCGCTGGTGCAACAGAATTTTGCCAACAACGGCCAACGCAAGGTCGCACTGTTCGGCCTCGGACCGATGAATGCCATTGCGCGCAAAGCCGCCGCGCAACTCGCGGCGGAAGGCTTCGACGTCGCCGTCATCAATCCGCGCTTCACCAAGCCGATTGACGCGGGCACGACGGAATTTTTCGGGCGCGCGGCGGATGTCGTCGTGACGCTGGAAGACCATGTGCTGATGGGTGGCTACGGCTCGGCGGTGCTGGAACTGTTCAGCGAAAAAAATGTGACGACGCCCGTCGTGCGCATCGGCTGGCCGGACCAGTTCATCGAGCACGCCACGACGCAGGACGAACTCCGCAAGAAATACGGCCTGTCCGTCGAGAACACCGTCGCCAAAGTGAAGGCGCAATTCAGCGAAGCGCCGACGAAAGTGACAAGGTTGGTTGAGGTGGCGTGATGAAAATTCAACGGCCAAGAGTTCAACCGGCATTTACGCTGGTTGAACTTTTGGTTGTCATCGCCGTCATCGCAATTCTTGCTGCACTTTTGCTTCCGGCATTGAGTTCAGCCATGAAAAGGGCGCGTCAAATTCACTGCGTCAACAATGTCCGTCAACTGGGAGTTGGTTTGCACGAATTTGTTTCGGACAACCATTTTTACCCACTCATGGCAGATGCTGAATATGACAAAAATGGTATTGCCACTAATTTCAATGGTTGGGTTGAAACTCTTGGACATCAACTTGGTTTAGATTACCACAGAGATACCAACTTTTGGAACAAAGGCATCTGGCTTTGCCCTGGAGTTTCGTCCAAAGTTGCTTCAAGCATGGGTTTCACTTGTTCATATGGTTACAACGCGTTTGGTATCGGCACAAATTTAGATTCATTGGGTTTGGGCGGCCATTATGGATTTGCACATGGTACGATAGGAAAAGTAGCGATTTACAAGCCGCCGGTTAATGAATCAGACATTGTTAGTCCAAGCGAAATGATGGCCATCGGCGACGCGTTTGATGGAAATAGTTCAGAGCTTTTTCAAGGACAAAGCTTTCTTTGGCGGCATGATTCTTTTTGGGGTTCTAACAAAACATCCATCAATGATGCCCGCCATCAAGGCAAAGCCAACGTGGTCTTTTGCGACGGCCACGTTGAATCGCCGCCGCTGCCATTTCTTTTCGCCGACACCAGCGACGACGCCTTGAGCCGCTGGAACCGCGACCACCAGCCTCACCGCGAACGCCTAGCGCAATAAATGATTCAGCTTTCGCAAAAGTTATCTTGATTTCCGCCGCGTTCGGCTTTTTCATCTTGCCGAAGGAATTGTTTAACCAAATTTAATTTTATGGCCTACACCACTTGTACCGTTCCCGCTGGCGGAAAAATCACCATCGCCAACGGCAAACTCACCGTGCCGGAAAATCCTATCCTGCCATTCATCCGTGGCGACGGCACCGGCCCGGACATCTGGGCCGCGAGCGTGCGCGTGTTCGACGCGGCGGTGCAAAAAGCTTATGGCGGCAAACGGAAAATCTCGTGGTTCGAGGTTTTTGCCGGCGAAGAAAGTTTCAAAAAGTTCAACAACTGGCTGCCGGACGACACGGTCGAGGCGTTCAAGGAATTTCTCGTCGGCATCAAAGGCCCGTTGACCACGCCCGTCGGCGGCGGCATCCGCTCGCTCAACGTCGCGCTGCGCCAGATGCTTGATTTGTATGTTTGCCTGCGCCCGGTGCAATGGTTCACCGGCGTGCCGTCGCCCGTGAAGCATCCCGAAAAAGTGAACATGACCATCTTCCGCGAAAACACGGAGGACATTTACGCGGGCATTGATTTCGAGGCGGGCAAGGAAGCCGCGCTCAAGACGATTGAATTTCTAAAAACGAACTTTCCGAAAGATTTCAAAAAAATCCGTTTCGGCGAAACGCCGGAAGTGGTCGGCATCGGCATCAAGCCGGTTTCCAAAACGGGAACGCAGCGGCTCTTCCGCGCGGCGATGCTCTACGCGATTGCGGAGAAGAAAAAATCGGTGACGATTGTCCACAAGGGCAATATCATGAAGTTCACCGAGGGCGGCTTCCGCGACTGGAGCTACGAACTGGCGAAGAGCGAGTTCGGCGCGGTGGAGATTGACGGCGGCCCGTGGTGCAAGATTCCCGAAGGCAAACCCGGCGCGGGGATAATCATCAAGGACTCAATCGCGGACATCGCGTTGCAGCAAGTGCTGACGCGTCCGACGGATTTCGACGTGATCGCCACGCTGAATTTGAACGGCGACTATTTGAGCGACGCGCTCGCGGCGCAGGTAGGCGGCATCGGCATCGCGCCCGGCGGCAATATCAATTACATCACCGGCCACGCCATCTTCGAGGCGACGCACGGCACGGCTCCGAAATACGCTGGCAAAGATCAGGTGAATCCTGGCTCGGTGGTGTTGAGCGGCGAAATGATGTTGCGCTATATGGGTTGGACAGAAGCGGCGGATTTGATTCTCAAAGGTCTGAACGGCGCGATCGGCAGCAAACGCGTCACCTACGACTTTGCGCGCTTGATGGACGGCGCGACGGAAATCAAATGTTCCGCGTTTGGCGATAACATCATCGCGAATATGTAATCTGACAGGACGGTGCGCCGACGCCGCCAAAAAATTCAAGATGGCGGTTGTCGCATGACAGCCGCCGTTTTTATTTTTGGCCGCTTTGCTGTTGCTGCACCTGTTTCACGAGGTCGTTGTATTTGGAGACGACATCGTTGCGGTCTTTCACCTCGTCGTTGAATTTTTTCACAAAATCATCGCGCTGCGCGACGAGATTGGTGATGGCTTCGTTCTGCTGCGCGATGCCGGCGTAGGCGTCCTTCAATTTCGCCGACAGCGTGGCCACAGCGGTTTTGTATTGCACCAGTTCGTTCGTGAGATTGGCGTTGTTGAATTGCAGTTGCGCGAGCTCGACCCGCTGCGTCACGACGAGCGCATCGTTGGTCGCGGCGGCGGCCTTGATCTCGGTGATGCGCGCGTCCATCTGCTCAATCTGATGGTTCAGCGTCGCGATGGAATTCGTCGCGTCCTGGATGGCGACGTTCTTGTCATAAAGAATGCCATTCATCGTCGTGATCTCGTCGCGCTGGAGCGTCTGTTCATACCATTGAAAGGCGCAAAGTCCGCAGAGCGCGAGCGCGAGGGTGATAAGCAGGTTTTGTTGGAAATTTTTCATGTGAATTCAAGGTTGGTCAGGAGCGGCTTTGACAGCAATGGCGACGTGCGAAATGCCGGCACGTTTCACTAAATCCAAAACAAACACCATGGAGCCGTGCGTGGCGTCCGCCGCGCCGGTGATATAGACGGGCAAATTTGTGTTCGCACTGAGACGGTTCGTCAGCAGCGAGTTCAGTTCGGTGAAGGAAATCATTTTTTGATCCACGGAAACCTGGCCGCCGCGGTTCACGAGCAGGTTCACGATGTCCGGCTTGGTGCTCGAAGTCGCGAGCGTGGCCGTCGGCAAATTCGCTTTCACCGTGCGGACGATTTGCATTTGCAGGCTAATCATCATGAACGACGCGAGCAGAAAAAACATGATGTCAATCAGCGGAATGATTTCCAGCCGCGACTTTTTTTCGGGAATGGGCGAGCGGATTTTCATGGCGCCGTGGATTTTTGATTCTCGGTCATGAACGAAACTTTCTGGATGCCGGCGGCGCGGACAACTTCATACACTTTCACCATGTCGCCGTGCAACGTGTCGCGGTCGCCGCTGATATAGACCGGCAGATTCGTGTCGGCCTTGAAGCGGCTGGCTAAAGCGGCGCTCAAGTCCGGCAACGAAATCATTTTCTTTTCCAGCCAGACCGCGCCGGATTTGTCCACGGCGATGTTGACCATGTCCGGCTTGTAATCTTGCGCGGACTGCGTGGCGGACGGCAAATTGACTTTGATGTTCGCCGTGCGACTCATCTGCAAACTGATCATCATGAACGACGCCAGCAGAAAAAACATGATGTCAATCAGCGGGATGATGACGATCCGCGAGCGGCGTCTGGGAATGGGCGATGAAATTTTCATCCGCAAATCAATGGCTCGTGGCGTGGCTGGGCGACGCTGGTTTTTGCAGATGAACCGTGTCGCCAGCTTGGCCACCGCCGACCATCACTTCGACATTGGTTGCCGCCGTTTCCAAATCAAACTGCAACTGCGCGACCTTCGCGGAAAAATAATTGAACGGAACCAGCGCAAAAATTGCGATGCCGAGGCCACACGCCGTCGCAATCAGCGCTTCGCCGATGCCGCCGGTGACGGCGGTGACAGAAAGTTCCGAACTGCCGATGTTCAAAAATGCGCGCATCAAACCCGTAACCGTGCCGAGCAAACCGAGCAGCGGGGCGAGGGTGACGAGTGTATCCATGACCGTGAGAAACCGCCCGGCGCGCTTCAGTTCAATACCAGCGGCGAGTTGCAATGCGCCCAGCAACGAGCTGTGCTTGTGGCCGACGTGGGCAAGTCCATGACGAATCATGCGGATGACGGGATCGTCCGTGCCTGTGGAAATTTTTTGCGCGGCAGCGACATCGCCATTTTCCAGCGCGGCGAGGAGTTGCTCCATTTTTTTCGGCTCGCGCTTCTGGCTTTCGCGCCACCACCAGAACGTGCGTTCGCCGATGACGGCGACGGCAACGAGTGCGCTGGCGAGGATCGGCCACATGACCGGGCCGCCTTTGCTAAAGAATTGGAAGACAATGTTTGCGAGCATAATTTTTATTTTAGTTTATGGGTGAAGTTAAAATTGCAGTTGGTAGGTGATGCTGGTTTGAAACAAACGGCTGTCCGAGTTTGTCGGCAGATGCCAGTGGCGTTTCAAAAAATCCACCGTCGCGCGATCGAGCACGGGGAAACCGGAGGATTCTTTCACGTCCACGGAAACGATATTTCCCGCCGCGTCGCCGCCGAGCAAAACGACGACCGTGCCCTGCTCGCCGGATTCCTTGGCGATGATCGGATATGGCGGCTGCGGGCGTTCGCCGCCGCTGCCGGTGTCATTGAGCGAACCGATTTGCGCCGCCGTTTGCATCGGTTCCAGCGGCGGCGCGACAGCGAGATTTGCCGGAACCACCAAAGCGCCGATCGTCGGCACGGAAAAACTGACGCTCGGTGATTGCGGAATGACGACATTGACGGGCGGCGCATCGTTTTTGGTTTGGTCGGGAATTTCTTTTTTTTCCGTTTCCTGCGGCGGCAACGTGACCGGCGCAAGAATGACGGGAACAATTTCCTCGAGCGGCGGCGCAGGCTTGATGGCGATCAACCCGCGCCGCGCGCCGAGAATGCCGATGAGCAGAAACAGGATGCAAACCGAGTTCACCCACGCGAGTTTGAGATTCGCGTCGCGATTGGCCGACGGCAGGCACAGACGCGCGAGTTCATTCTTCAACTCGTAAGGCGGCGATATTTGATTGGCATCCATTTTCATTTCAGAACGCGTAGCTCAACGAGCCGTAGAAGCCGAGCCGTTCGCCGTATTGCGCGGCGTTGACGCCGACGCCGGTGCCATCGCGCAACGCATAGCTGTTGTCGGTCACGTTTACGACATCGAGCCGCGCTTTCAGGATTTGTTTTTTAGTGAACTTATAAGTTTGTTCCGCGCCAATGTTGATGGTGTAATAGCTCGGAACCGTGCCGCCGTTCGGAATGGTTTGACCGGAGCTGTCGGTCGAATCCGTTCGCAAGCCGCTGCCGTAAATCGAGTCCACATAAACGCGCGTGCTGGAATTTGCACCTTCCTTCCAGACGTAGGCGGCGCCGAACGAGCCGGTCACGCGCTGGTCGTGGTCGAGATAAATCCAGTGGTTCTTGACGTAGGCCGCATCGGTCGGGTCAAACAGGAACTGCGAGGAATTCCAATCCTGACCCTGCGCAACCGAGTAGGCGATGTTTGCGTAAGTCGAAAATCCGCCGTGCGTGTAGTTGATGGGGAATTCGATGCCGTAGATTTTTCCCTGCGCGTAGTTGAACGCGGAAAGAATCAGCGTCTGCCCGAACAATCCATCGTCGAGTTGGTTGTGGGCGTATTTGTAATAAGCGTCCACGCCGGCTGATAATCCCGGTGTGAGCTGCTGCGTCGCGCCAAGGTCAAAATAATCCGCGCGCTCGCACTTGACCGGGCTGTCTTGGGTGGTGGCAGATTCATTGGACGTGCCGTTGTATTTCGCCACCGTGGTGCCGTTCACATTTTCCGCTGGCGGCGGCGTGAAGTAGCGCGAGTAACCCGCGTGCAACGTCGTCGAGTCCGTTGGCTTGTAAATCATGTTCACGCGCGGACTCAACTGGCATTCGTTGTCAAAGGACGAATTGAACACGTCGAAACGCGTGCCGTAATTGACGGTGAACTTGGAAAACATCTTCCATTCGTCCTGCAAATAAACGCCGGTGTATAACGCATTTATCCGGCTGCTGTCCGAGATTGGAAAATATGCGCCCGTCGGATTGCCGTTGGCGTCCACGGGAAAAACCGTCGTCGTCGAATCCTGAAAAACGCTTTCGTTCACCAGTGAACCGCCGCCACGAAGCGTGTGCTTGTCGCCAAGGTCGTAGCTGCCGTCGGCCTGCGCGCCTTCGGAATAAAGCGTGCGCGCCTCGTCGCTCGCCACGCCGTTGAAATACAAATCGCCAATCAGGTCGGGACGGAAATGCACGCCGCTCGCGCGGCCGAACACCGAAGCCTGGCCGTTGAAATCGCCGGCGGATTTCTGATAAGTGCTGACGAGATAATAATTTTGCTCCTTTTGATTTTCGTCCAACTGCGCGGAGTCAAACGTCGTCGGCAGTCCGCTGCCGGCGATATTCCACGGCGTGCTACCGTCCGGCGAAGTGCCGACCGGCAGTCCGGGCGTGTTCGGCACTTCATAATTGGCGTAGGACGCGCTGCCCATGAAACTCACACGGCTCGTGTCGTCAATCAGGTAGGACAGATACGAAAACAGCTTGAACTGATCCGTGTGGTCATGGATGGCGCTGTGGGCCGACGTTGGATTTTCGATGCCCAAGTCATTTTGCTCAAAGCTCGCGTCCGTGAAATAATTCCATTTCCCCGACGTGCCGCCGTATTCAAAACTCGGCCGCAACGTGTCGTGGCTGCCGCCGTAAATTTCCCCCTCGCCGCCGTCCACAAACGCGCCGCTCTTGGTCTGGATGTCCACGATGCCCGCCGTGCGGAAACCGTATTGCGCCGGCAGCGAACCGGTGATGAGCTGCATGGACTCGACGAAACGCGGATCCAGTTCCAATCCAAATCCCGTGATGCCTTCCGGCAAAATCACGTCGTTGATGCGGTATTGCAGATTCGCGTGTTCGCCGCGAACGTGCAAATCGCCGTTCGCCGCCGAATCCTGCGCCACGCCCGGCGAACGCAGCACGATCTGGTTCAGCGGCGCATCATCGCCCTGCGACTGGTTCTGGATTTGTTCCGCCGTGTGCGTGTAGGCCGTCGCGCCGAGATTCGGCAGAATCTGGCTGCGCGCCTGGTCCAACTGGCCGATGACCGTGATTTTGCCGAGGTCGGTCACGTTCGTCGAACTGCCGGAATTGGCGACAGCATTGGTCTGCGCCGACACCGTTCCGCCACACGACAAGGCCACCCACGAAATGACTGACCAATACATTCGGCGATTCCGCCTTTTCTGTTCTTCAATATTTTTCATAAATTAAATTAGTTAAAATTAAATCACTGCTCCGCGAATTTTTATGGGTTCGCGGGTTTGCACGACGCCACGCGGGCGCAATGCAAAGTTTTAGTTCAGGGAAAATTCCGGACGAAGCAATGCGTCCGAAACCAACGAATTAGGAAACTGCAGGAAGAACCGGCGGGCCGCGGCCATCTGGAAGAAAAGCGATGGCCGGAGCAAAAATGCAAAATTCGGGGCGAGCAACAAGTTCAATCCAAGCCACTGGGACAGGTGTCGGCGCAGCAACGGCGACCGTTTCGACTTTGCCATGCGCGATGGCGACGATGGCGCAATCGTCATCGTCGGGAATCGTCCCGCCGTGCAGCCAAGCGTGCAGCGGGGTGTAGGCCTCGGCCACCGCCATGAACAGCCAGATCGCCAGCGACAACACCGCCGCCGCCGCGTGCAAACGCTGGCGCAAATGGCGGTTGTTGAGATTTACGATTTGCAAATCGTTTGCAATATATTCAGCGCCGCGCCGGGCGCAAGCGGTTTATGAAATTTTCTGCCGTTTTCAAACGCCCACCAGCGCCGCACCGAAAACGCCGGCGGAATCGCCAAGTTGATGTTTAACGATGGGCGTCTCCAGTTCGTCGGTGAAAACGTATTTGCGCACCTGCGCGACGCCTTCGGTGTATAGCGCGTTGAAATTCGAGACGCCGCCGCCGATGACCACGATGTCGGGATCGAGGATGTCAATCAGGTTGGCCAGCGCGCGGCCAAAGCGGTCCAAGAACCAGTTCATGAATTCAACGGCCTTCGGTTCGCCAGCGTAAAATTCTTTTTCGATTTCCTTCAGCGGCTTGCGCACGCCGAATTTTTCCGCGTAACGGTTTTCCAGTCCGGCACCGCTGATGAACGTTTCCACGCAGCCTTTTTTTCCGCAGTAGCAAAGCGGGCCGTTTGGATCAATGCACATGTGTCCCCATTCGCCCGCGATGGCCTGCGCGCCGGTAAAAACTTCGCCGTGATAGACGATGCCGCCGCCGCAGCCCGTGCCCATGATGACGCCGAAAACCAGTTTTTTCCCCTTGCCCGCGCCGAGCCGCGCCTCGGCCATGGCGAAACAATTCGCGTCGTTCTGGATTTCAATTTTGCGACCGATCAATTTTTCCAGATCGGCCTTTACCGGCTGGCCGTTCATGCAGACGGTGTTGGAATTTTTCAAAAGTCCGGTGCGCGGCGAAAGCGCGCCCGGCGTGCCGATGCCGAACGTCGTCGGCTGGCCGTGCGCGACCGGCAGCAGATCGTCGTGCATTAATTTCAGCCGGTTCAAGATATGCTGGTAACCGTGCTCGCGCTCCGTGGGAATGCGTTTGCGGGTAAGTTCACGGCCGGACGCGTCCAAGACGACGCCTTCGATTTTCGTGCCGCCTAAATCAATGCCGATGCGATACATGATAAACTCCTTGGCAGAAGAATGCCGCGCGACCCGACGAAAAACAAGCGCGCGATTTGCCGCGACAATTATTTGCCGCAGCAATTTTTATATTTCTTGCCGCTGCCGCAGGTGCATGGGTCATTGCGCCCGACTTTCGGGCCGGTGCGAACAGGTTTGGCTTTGGCCTGGGCTTCCGCCGCATTCGCCGCTTCGCTGACGACGTCGCTGGCTTTGTTGGTTGATCCTGTTGCAGTGCTCGTGCCGCCGAACGCACTGGAAGTCGTGTGCAACGTTTGCTGCGGTGCGTTGCGCAGGAAATTTTCAAACGCCAGCAGACTCGATGCGCTGCGGAAAACGTTGTGGCAGATTTCCGTTTTCACGTTCACCATCAGCTCGTCAAAAATCTTGAACGCCTCGGCCTTGTATTCAAGCAGCGGATCGCGCTGGCCGTGCGCGCGCAGGCCGATGCTGTGACGCAGGCTGTCCATCTCGTAAAGATGTTCCTGCCACAATTTGTCAATCGCCTGCAAAATGGTGTAGCGCTCGACGGTCGCGAGTTTTTCCGGCTCCTCGAAACTGACCTTCAACTCGTAAGCCTTGCGGATACTGTCGCTGATAAAATTGCAGACGGAAAATTGCGCGGGACTCAAGCCGTCGTAGATGGAATTCGCCACCGGTTCGTCCTTGCCGTCAGCGGCGGCTTTCAAAATTTCCGCTTCGGGCAAACCGAGCGGGAAATTCAAGTTCACCCAGTCGGCGAGCGATCGCACGCGCCATTCAGACGTGTCGGCATCGGCGGAAGTAAATTCCTCGATTTTCAAAATCACCACTTCCTCGATGATGTCCATCAAACGGTCGCGCACGTCGTCGCTGTTGATGATCTCGTTGCGGAAGCCGTAGATGACTTCGCGCTGTTTGTTCATCACGTCGTCGTATTCGAGCGTGCGTTTGCGCTGCTGGAAATTATGTCCCTCGACGCGTTTTTGCGCCTGCTGGATGGAGCGGTTGAGCAAACCATGTTTCAACTCTTCGCCTTCTTCGAGACCCATGCGCTCCATCAATTTCACGATGCGGTCGCTGCCGAACAAACGCATCAAATCGTCTTCGAGCGAAATGAAAAAGTGTGAACTGCCGGGATCGCCCTGACGCGAGCAACGACCGCGCAACTGGCGGTCAATGCGCCGCGACTCGTGACGCTCGGTGCCGAGCACGTGCAGACCGCCAACCGCTGCGACGCCTTCGCCAAGTTTGATGTCCGTGCCGCGACCGGCCATGTTCGTGGCGATGGTGATCGCGCCGCGCTGACCCGCGCGCGCGACGATTTCCGCTTCCTGCTGATGATACTTCGCGTTGAGAACGGAATGGATCAATCCTTCTTTTTTCAAAGCGCGCGAAAGCATTTCGCTCGTCTCGACGGAAATCGTGCCGACGAGCACCGGACGGCCCTGCGCGTGCAGCGTTTTGATTTCCCCGACGACGGCATTAAATTTTTCGCGCCGCGTTTTGTAAACCGAATCATCCGAGTCCTTGCGGATGTTCGGTCGGTTCGTCGGGATGGTCATCACGCCGAGCTTGTAGATGTCGTAAAATTCCGACGCCTCGGTCTCCGCCGTGCCGGTCATGCCCGCGAGTTTGGTGTAAAGGCGGAAATAATTTTGGATCGTGATCGTGGCGAGCGTCTGCGTTTCACGCTCAATGGTCACGCCTTCTTTGGCTTCGACGGCCTGATGCAATCCGTCGCTCCAGCGGCGGCCGGCCATCAGGCGCCCCGTGTTTTTATCCACGATGACGACCTTGTTATCTTGCACGACGTATTCGACTTCGTTTTGATACAAGGAATACGCCTTGAGCAATTGCGAGATCGCGTGAATCTTCTGCGCCTTGGCCTCAAAGTCGGATTGCAACTTCGCCTTCGCTTCGAGCCGTTTGCGAGCGTCGGGTTCCGCCCCCGCGTCCACATCGTGTAACAGCGTCGTCAAATCCGGCAGCACAAACGCGTCGGGGTCTTGCGGGCTAATGAAATTTCTGCCCTTCTCCGTCAAATCCGCCTCGTGACTTTTTTCGTCCATCGCAAAAAGCAATTCTTCCTTTTCGCGATACAAGTCCACTTTTTTCTGGTCTTGATGCAACGTCAGTTCCGCGCGGTTCATCATGCCGGCGTTTTCCGGGTTCTCCAAAATTTTCATTAAGCCTTCAGAACGCGGCTGGCCGATCTTGACGCGAAAAAGCAAAAGTCCAATTTCTTTTTCCAACGCGTCGGCGTCCTTCACATTTGAACCGTCAGTCGGATGCAGTTTTTTGATGAGTTCCTCGGCTTCTTTCAGAAAGCGAGCGCAAAGCTGCTGCTGCGCGCGAACCAAACCGTCCACGGTCGGTTTCCATTGCGCGTATTGCTCGTCAAACGTATGAACCGCGGGGCCGCTGATGATGAGCGGCGTGCGCGCTTCATCAATCAGAATGGAATCCACTTCGTCCACGATGGCGAAATAATGTCCGCGCTGAACTTGCTCCTCTTTGCGCAGCGCCATGCCGTTGTCGCGCAGATAATCAAAACCGAATTCGGAATTGGTGCCGTAAGTGATGTCGCAGGCGTATTGCTCGCGGCGCAGCTTCGGCGCCTGGTCGTGTAAAATCACGCCGACGGTCAGGCCGAGAAATTTGTAGATCGAACCCATCCATTCCGCGTCGCGCGCGGCGAGATAATCGTTGACCGTCACGACGTGGACGCCGCGACCGGTGAGCGCGTTGAGATAGACCGGCAGCGTGCCGACGAGCGTCTTGCCTTCGCCGGTGGCCATTTCGGAAATGTGGCCGGTATGCAGCGAGTAGCCGCCGATGATCTGCACGTCGAACGGAACCATTTCCCAGCGCAGCGGACGTTCGCGCACGATCACGTCCTTGCCGCACAGACGGCGGCAGGCATTTTTCACAACGGCAAACGCCTCGGGCAAAATTTCTTCAAGCTTCGCCGCAAGTGCCGCCTTGTCCTCGATCTTGGAAAGTTCCGCCTTCCACGCGGCGGTCTTGGCGCGCAGGTCGTCGTCGGACAAGGCTTGTAGGCCGGCCTCGATGGCGTTGATGCGCTCAACAACGGGACGGATTTTCTTCACATCCCGGTCGTTTTTCGACGGAAAAATGGCTCTTAAAAAATTCACATCAATCCTTCAATGCTGCTGGTTAAAAATGGATTGATACGCTACGCGACGGAACGCGCAGCGTCAAAGCGAAACGGAACGGAAGATTGGTCAAGCCGCCGGCTGAACCGGCGGCGGCGGCACGGTGGCAACGGTCGCGCGCGAACGCGGATAAGTAGAGTGGCGCACGAGCGACTCGGCGCGCTTGATGTTTTCGGAAATCAAAAGCAGCTCCGGGCGCAAAGTCGGGTTTTCGCCATGCTTGATGAGCAGCCGGTCGGCATAGCCGCGGATGATTGTGAAAATATTGTTCAATTCATGCGCCACGTCGCGCCCGACCTGTTTTTGCTGGTCGGACTGGGCGGAGTCAGGTTGCAGATTTGCCATGGCCACCGGCTCAATCGTCGGCGACATTTTCAGGTAAATGTTTTCAAGGGATGACATTCGCCCCCGACAAAGCAAACTGCTTGCCAAGCTGATTTCTTAATTAATTTAAATCAATTTCCGCGCAACCATCCATAAAATTGACACGGCGGCGAGAAAAGTGGACAGCAATTCGCGGCTGGATTCCTGCCGTCCACCGGCTAAACTAGTCGCCCAATCGCATGAATCTTGCGCCCGAATCCATCGGCCTCATCGCCGGCAGCCGCTCGCTGCCGTTGGAATTTGCGCGCCTCGCCCGTGCCGCCGGCGTCAAGCGCATCGTCGCCACCGCCGTCGAAGGCGAGACCGATTCCGCGCTCGCGTCGCTCGTGGACGACATCGTCTGGCTCAAGGTCGGCCAGCTTGGGAAAATGATCTCCGCGTTCACCAGTCGCGACGTGACGCAAGTCGTCATGGCCGGCCAAGTCGCGCCGAAAAATCTTTTTGACCTGCGCCCCGACCTGCGGGCGCTCGGCGTCTTGATGCGGCTGAAAGAAAAAAATGCCCACACGATTTTCGGCGCGATTGCGAATGAACTAAAAAAAGACGGCGTGGAACTCATCGAGGCCACGCCGTGGCTCGCGCCGCTGATGCCGCAGAACGGATTTGCGCTCGGCCCGAAAATTTCCGATGCGCAACAGGCGGACGTGGAATTTGGTTTCAAGATCGCCAAGGAAGTTTCGCGCCTGGAAATCGGCCAGCTCGTCGTCGTCAAAAACGGCACGGTGCTCGCCGTGGAAGGCTTTGAAGGCACGGATCAATGCCTCGCGCGCGGCGGCGAACTCGCCGGCAAGGACGGCGGCGCGGTCGCCGTGAAAGTCGCCAAGGTGAATCACGATATGCGCTTCGACATTCCGTGCCTCGGCGCAAAAACTTTTGAGGTTTGCGCCGCCGCCAAAATTTCCGTCCTCGCGCTGGAGTCTGGCAAAACGCTTTTGCTGGAACAGGAAACTTGCGCGCAAATTGCGAAGCAGAATAAAATTTCGCTCACGACCATCTGATGAAAATACGTTCAAATGGTCAAAAACGTTAAGGCGAACAAATGCTAATCCTAACTATATTTTTTGCATCAATAGTGCTTGTTGCTATTCTTACAGTCACGGCATTTAGATTTCTTGCCCGCCGATGTGGAATCAAAGACTTGATCGAAGACGGTGCTGTGTTGACGGAAGATGGTATCGAATATCTACGCTTATTTATGCTCGGCAGAGGAAAAATAAAATTTAACGAGATTGAATCAGTGAAGTTGATTTCATTTCCAAAAGCCATGCTTTCGTTGATGTTTCCTTTTGGATACGGGCTTTCAGTGCATGGCATACGCACTCGACTTTTTAGTGACTTTGTGGAGATTAAGATTAAAAAGACACCGCGCTGGTATGAGTTTCACTTTCATTATCTGCTTTTCACACCCAAGAACGCAGTGAGCTTTGTTGAACAGTTAAAGAATCGGCTGGATGGTTTAGTTCCTCAAACTTCAAATTAGATACTACCGAATAATTTTCAAATGCTAAAATCCCACGAACTCCTCGGTTTCATGTCACCCGCGCTGGCGACTGATATTTTATCCTTCATTTTTGAATCGGACAAGCTGGCCTACAAAGCCACGCTCACCGCCGTCGCCGAGGCGAAACGCGTGCGCCCGGTTTTCCTCGAACGCCAGCCGCGCGACGCGCGCCACGCCGCAATGCTCTCCGCGCTCACCAAACCGAATCTTGATCCCGCCGCCGCCGCATTCATCCGCGCTTGGCTGGTGAAAAAACACGCCGCGATGCTGGTGGATTTTTTGAACGCGCTGGAGATCAAAAATGAAAACGGCGTGGTGGAAGATTTGCCGGGCGCGGTGGACGACGCAAAATTAAAATCCGCCGTGGAAATTTTGCTGGCAAAATATCCGCATGAAACGGTGGCCGTTTATTTGAATGCGTTCAACGACATGAATACCGCCAACTGGCCGAATCTCAAGACGTTGCTGGAATCGGACACGCGGCTGCAATTGGGCAATCACGCCTGAAGCCGGTTCGTTTCATAGCTACGGGAAATAATTTCATCAAAAACTGCTGGCGCAGTCGGCGGGCTTTTGTATCGTTCGAGCAAGGATTGGAAAAACAAAAATATGGAACCGCAAGCTGACATCGCCCTCATCGGGCTGGCCGTCATGGGCCAGAACATCATTCTCAACATGAACGACCACGGCTTCACCGTCGTCGCGTTCAACCGCACCGTCGAGAAGGTTGACCATTTCATGGCCAACGAGGCCAAGGGCACCAAAATCATCGGCGCGCATTCGCTCGCGGAAATGGTTTCGTTGCTTAAAAAACCGCGCCGCGTAATGATGCTCGTCAAGGCCGGCGCGGCGGTGGACGAATTCATTGAACACCTTTTGCCGCTGCTCGAACCGGGCGACATCATCATTGACGGCGGCAATTCGCTCTTCACCGACACCGAACGTCGCGTGAAATATGTCGAGTCGAAAGGGCTGCTTTACATCGGCACTGGCGTTTCCGGCGGCGAAGAAGGCGCGCGTCATGGCCCTTCTATCATGCCCGGCGGTTCGCCCGCCGCGTGGCCGCACGTCAAAAATATTTTCCAATCCATCGCCGCGAAAGTGGACGGCGCACCGTGCTGCGACTGGGTCGGCGAAGGCGGCGCGGGGCATTACGTCAAGATGGTTCACAACGGCATCGAATACGGCGACATGCAGTTGATCGGCGAGGCTTACAACATTTTGAGAAACGGACTCGGCCTAGGCGCGCCGGAATTACATGACATTTTTGCCGAGTGGAACAAAGGCGAACTCGATTCGTATCTGATCGAAATCACGCGCGACATTTTTGCGTTCAAGGACACTGACGGCACGCCGCTCGTTGACAAAATTCTCGACACTGCCGGGCAAAAAGGCACGGGCAAATGGACGATTCAAAATTCCGCTGATCTCGGAATTCCAATCACGTTGATCGCGGAAGCCGTTTATTCGCGCTGCGTTTCCGCGTTGAAAGAAGAACGCGTGAAGGCGGCGAAAAAATTAAAAGGCCCGCGACCTGCGCTCACGAGCATTGCCGCAAATCCCGCGAAGAAGAAACAATGCATCGCCGACATCCGCGACGCGCTTTACGCCTCAAAAATTATTTCCTACGCACAAGGCTACATGCTCATGCGCGCGGCGGCCGCGGAATATAAATGGAATCTCAACTACGGCGGCATCGCGTTGATGTGGCGCGGCGGGTGCATCATCCGCTCGCGCTTCCTTGGAAAAATCAAAGAGGCTTACGACAGCAATCCGAAGCTCGTGAATCTGCTGCTCGACAATTATTTTCGCGGCGAAATCAAACGCTGCCAGAAAGGCTGGCGCAACACTGTCGCGACCGCGGCAAAAAAAGGCATTCCCGTTCCCGCGTTCGGCACCGCGCTCGCGTTTTACGACCAATATCGCAGCGCCGTGTTACCGGCGAATTTGTTGCAGGCGCAGCGCGATTATTTCGGCGCACACACTTACCAGCGCATTGACGACGCGCCCGGAGCCGCGCCGCATCACACGAACTGGACCGGCACCGGCGGCACGATGAGCAGCAGCAGTTACAACGTATAATCTTCATGTCTAAACCTGAATTGAAAATTGAGAAACTCGCAACCGGCAACGGCGCGGCTCCGAAAAAAGGCGACCTCGTGACCGTGCATTACACCGGCACCTTCACCGACGGCAAGAAGTTCGACAGCTCGGTGGATCGCGATGAGCCGTTCGCGTTTGCGCTGGGCGAAGGTCAGGTCATCGCTGGCTGGGATTTGGGCGTGGCCACCATGAAAATCGGTGACAAAGTTAAAATGACCATTCCGCCCGAACTCGCCTACGGCCGCGACGGTTATCCGGGTGCGATTCCGCCAAACTCGACGTTGGTTTTTGAAGTGGAACTGCTCGGCATTGGCTGATTTCATCGCCTTCATAAAGCATTTTTGAACTCGCAAGCGGCGCTGAATCCGCTTAATCTTTCGCCTGCAAAAATCTAATTATGAAAAAATATCTGGTTGAATTCATCGGCACTTTCTTTCTGGCCATGACCGTGGGCATGACCGTCATCGGCGCCAGTGCGGGCGCTCTCGCCCCCGTCGCCATCGGCTCCGCGCTGATGATCATGGTTTATGCGGGCGGCCACGTTTCCGGCGGCCATTATAACCCCGCCGTCACGCTCGCCGTCTGGTTGCGCGGCCGTTGTGCGGCAAAAGACGTCCTGCCTTATTGGATTTCACAAATTCTCGGCGCTTTGGCGGCTTCCGCCGTCGTGCTGTTTTTGAAAGGCGATTCCATGGCCACACCCGGCGACCTCAATGTTAAACCTGCCTTGCTAGCTGAATTTCTCGGCACCTTCGCGCTTTGCTACGTCGTACTGAACGTCGCCACCGCCAAAGCCACGGCGGGCAATTCCAATTACGGCCTCGCCATCGGCTTCACCGTCATGGTCATGGCGTATGCGCTGGGCGGCGTTTCCGGCGGTGCGTTCAATCCCGCCGTTGCCACCGGCATCACGGTGATGCACCTAGAAAAAGCCGCGAGCTTCTGGATTTATCTGCTGGGCAATTTCGGTGGCGGCGCGCTGGCCGCGCTCGTATTCAAGTTCGTGAATCCCGAGGACAAATAATTTTTGTCCACTTCTGGCGTCGGCGGGCATAATTCATTGATGCCAGACGCAAACGACATGGACTTGGTGCGGGAATTTGCCCGCGACCATTCCGAGGCCGCCTTCACCGAACTCGTGCGGCGACACCTCAATCTCGTCTATTCCGTCGCGCGGCGCTGCACCGGCAACGACGGCGACGCGCATGACGTGACGCAGGCCGTCTTCATCATCCTCGCGCGCAAGGCGGCGGGACTGCGCGAAAAAACTTTGCTCACCGGCTGGCTCTACGAAACCACGCGGTTCGCCGCCGCCCGGCTGCTCCGCACCAACGCCCGCCGCGCCGCGCGCGAACAGGAGGCTTATATGCAATCCATCTTGAACGACTCGTCGCGCCAAAGCGCAGCGACGGCGGAAGCCGCCGAAATCTGGACGCAACTCTCGCCGCATTTGGAAGCTGCAATGGGAAAATTAAATGCCGCTGACCGCGCGCTGCTGGTGCTGCGTTTTTACGAAAACAAAAGCGGGCCGGAAGCGGCGGCGCTGCTGGGCATCCGCGAAGACGCGGCGCATAAGCGCGTGGCGCGCGCGATTGAAAAACTGCGGAAATTTTTTGCACAACGCGGCGTGACCCTTTCCGGCGCGGCGATTGCCGGCGCGGTCTCGGCCAATTCCGTGCAAGCCGCGCCAGTGGGTAGTTTGGCGGCGACCGTCACGGCGGCGGCCAAAGGCGCGGCGGAAGGAACGGCAACTTTAACAATCGTAAAAGGAGCATTGAAACTTATGGCGTGGTCAAAAATGCAAACGGCAATCGTGGCCGGTATTTGCATTTTGATTACGGTGGGAACTGCGACTTTGTTGATTTCAAGACCTATTGAAACTCGCCATGCAAGAGAAATCCTGACACAAACCTATCAGAAATATGCGTCGCTATCGTCCTACAGCGGAACCAGCAAATCCATTGAGAAGATTGACAACAAAATCATAACAGCTTCATCCACTTTCCGATTAGGACGAACCAACCTGTATTTCTTGGAATGCGAGCAACACGCTCCAACATTTACTAACGGTATGACGGTATGGTCCGACGGAAGTGGCGACTATTGGTTATCCCGCGACCGAGTTGTTAAAAACCCATTTTCGGGGCCTGCATTTAATCTGGGCGATGTTGCTCAATATATTTCTTGCGGAGCATCGGTCGTTGTTCCGGCAGTGTTTTTTGATTCTTATATTATTCCTCAGACATTTGCAGCGTGGCGATCGGGCAAATTGGTGAATCCAACGGCATGGCTTGACCAGTATCCGGTCATGCAGCCGGATGAAACAGTTGGGAAAACTGATTGTTATGTGATTTCAATTGAAACGGATGAAGGCAACGCAAAGCTCTGGATTGGCAAACAGGATTTTCTCATCCACCAGAGCGAGCAAATGGTGAAGATAATAGAACCAGACTTCACTGATGAGGATACGAAGCGGTTTTTTGCCGGTGTTATTCCTGAATTGGGCAAAATGGCATTGAGCCAGTTTCATGTTCAGATTTATACCGGCGGTGTTGGATCGCTATCGTTGCCACTTAAGGAACTTACTCGACGAATAAACAATGCGAAGCATGATGCTTATCATACAATGAAACCTGTAGCGGTAGTTTTCTCGGAAGCAAAAAATACTTCTGCCCTGAAATCCGTCCTGATTAATCCCCCTGACATAATTTTATTCACGCAAAACTACGACAACATTGTCCTTAACCAAAAGTTTTTGCCATCGGATTTTCACCGATAATTGTGGGTCAATGGGAATGCTCGTCGTCGAAAAGGTGAAATAGTTTCACGCCGCCCCGCGACTTCAGCGTCAGGAAATTTTCTCCGCCAGTTCCTCCGCCGGATACGTCCAGATTTCCGCGAGCGTCGGATGGTAATGCGGCGTCGCCGCCAGTTCGTGAACCGTCATGCGCTTGGCCATCGCAGTGACAATTTCGTGGATGAGTTCGCCTCCGCTTGGCCCGACACACGCGCCGCCGAGAATTTCGCCGGTCTGCGGATGCGCCAGCAGTTTCACAAAACCGTCCTTCGCGTCCATGATGAGCGATTTGCCGTGGTCGTTGAACGGATAGCTGGCCGCGATAAATTTTATGCCGCGCGCCGCCGCCTTTTCCGTCAAACCGACGAACGCCACTTGCGGCTCGGTGAACACGACCGAAATCAAAAGCCGATAATCCATTTTGCGCGGCGACTCCGGTTTGAGAATATTGTGAACCGCCGTTTCGCCCTGCTGAATCGCGATGTGGACGATCTCGTGCGGCCCGGTGCAATCGCCCGCCGCGAAAATGTGCGGCGCGCTCGTCTGCATCTTGTGGTTTGTCACGATGCGACCGTTTTCCGTTTTCACGCCGGCATTTTCCAAACCGAGCGACGCCGTGTTCGGCACGCGACCAAGCGCGAATAAAATTTCCTCGGCAGAAACTGAAATGGTTTTTCCATTCTGCTGGAAGGAAACCGTTTTCAATTTTCCGTTGCGCTTCGCGTCCAAAATCTTTGTGCTTGTGAAGATATGCATTCCTTCGCGCCGGAATACTTTTTCAATTTCCACTCCGGCGTCCGCATCAAATTCTTTTAATAAACTTTCGCTGCGTTGAATCAAAGTCACTTTCACACCGAAACGCTGGAAGAATTGCGCGAACTCGCACGCAATCGCGCCGCCGCCCAAAATGATGAGTGATCTCGGCAATTTTTTTAGCGCGACCGCATCGTCACTTGTGATGTAACCGGTTTCATCGAGTTGCGGCAGCGGCGCGGGCGCGACGCGCGAACCCGTGGCGATGACAAAATGCTTTGCCGTAAGTTTTTTTTCGTGGTTCAACGCGACCGTGTGCGCGTCGAGAAACTTTGCGTTGGCGCGGATGAATTTGAATTTTCCCGCGTTGAGCTGCTGCACGCGGAAATCAGCAAAATCTCTGATCATCAGGTTTTTTCGCGCCATGACTTTGGCAAAGTCGAAGGAAACTTTTCCCGCGCTCACGCCCCACGTTGCCGCGTGTTCGGCGAGATGCTTCACTTCCGCCGCGTAGAGCAACGCTTTCGTCGGCATGCAGCCGCGCAGGATGCACAGGCCACCGACTTCTTCGCCGCCCTCGATGACGACGGTTTTCAAGCCCGCGGCCGCCGCCGTTCTGGCCGCCGCGTATCCGCCGCTGCCACCGCCGATGATCACCACGTCAAAATCAAATCGCTTCATGCCAGAGAAGATGGAAGCGCGCGACAGAAATGCAAACGGATTTTACCGGAGGTTTTAACCACAGATGGACACAGATAAGCACGGATTCAGATTTTGATTTGAGCCGGCTTTAGTTTTTTATCCGTGTGCATCCACGCCCATCCGTGGTAAAAATCTGCCCGCAAAAATGGTTTTGACCCGCAAGAATCTGGACTGGTGGTGCGAGCGCAGCATTTTATCGCTAGTGCTGGGGATGCTGGTGTTCGCGCCGCTGGCGTTCGGCGCGGTGGACACTTGGGCGTTGCTCGTCGTGCAGTCGGCCGCCGCCGTGGTTTTCATCTTGTGGGGCGTGCGGCTGTGGCTGAACCCGCGAACGAAACTGCTCTGGCCGCCGCTCGCGTGGGTGGTGCTGGCGTTCATGATTTACGCCGTCGCGCGCTATCTCACGGCGGACATCGAATATGTCGCGCGATTGGAGACGATCCAGGTTTTGCTGTTCGGTTTTTTATTTTTTGCCGCGCTGAATAATTTACGCGGGCCGTCGGAAATTTCCGTTGTGAGCGGCACGCTCATCGCGACGGGCACGCTCATCGCGTGTTACGCCGTGGCGCAGCTCACGCACCACTCAAATCAGGTCTGGAATGAAATTTCCCCGTATGTCAGTCGAGCCTCGGGCACGTTTATCTCGCCGAATAATCTCTCGTGCCTGCTGGCGATGCTGCTGCCGCTGGCGCTGGCTTATCTGCTGGTCGGCAAAGTTCACATCGTGACGCGGATTTTACTGGCGTATGCGGCCATCGCCATGGCAGCGGGACTGGCGGTGACGTTTTCGCGCGGGGGCTGGTTCGCGGCGGCGGCGGGAATCATTTTGCTGCTGGGAATTTTACTGGGCCACGGCAATCACCGGTTGAAGGCGGTTTTGTTGCTGGTGGTGATGCTGGCGGGCGGCGGTTTTTTGACTTCGCATTATTTGTCCAAGACAGTCGGCTATATGCGTCGCGTCGCGTCGCCGGACGAAGACCCTAGCGTGAGCATGATTGATACGAGCGCGGATTCGCGGTTGATGCTGTGGCAATCGGCGGCGCGGATGTGGTCGGATCATCCGTGGTTTGGCGTGGGGCCGGCGCATTTCGATTATCGTTTCCGCGAATACCGGCCGGAATTCATGCAAGCCCGGCCGGATCGGGCGCATAATGACTACATAAATTTGCTGGCGGACTGGGGCGCGGTGGGAGGAATCATTGTATTGGCCGGCATGGGCATTTTTATTTTCTGGCTGAAAGAAACCTGGCCGCACGTCCGGCGTGAGGAGAATGATTTGGGCAGCGGGCAGAGCAACCGCTTCGCTTTTTTTCTCGGCGCGACTTGCGGGCTGGCGGCACTAGCGGTGCATTCGGCGATGGATTTCAATCTGCACATCCCGGCAAACGCATTGGTTGGCGTGACCTTACTGGCGCTCGTGGCCAGCAACGCGCGGTATGCGACGGAACGGTTTTGGATCCGACCGAAGCTGGCGTTGAAACTGGCCGGCTCGGCGGCGCTGGGCGCGACCGTGATTTATTTTGCGGTTCAGGCGTGGCGGCTGGGCGACGAGGCGCACTGGCTGACGCAGGCGGACAACCAGCCGGATTTTTCACCGGAACGGGCGACGACGCTGGAAAAGGCGTTCGCCTGCGAGCCGGAAAATTTCGCAACGGCTTACCAAATCGGCGAATGCTTCCGGATGCAAAGCATGAATGGCGATGACAATAATTCCACTATCAACGGACAAAAAGCCTTGGACTGGTATGCCCAAGCTATCCGGCTCAATCCGCATGACGGCTACAGTTTTCTCCGCACTGGCATGTGCCTTGACTGGCTGGGCCGCACACGCGAGGCTGAGCCAGCTTATCGCGAGGCCGAGGCGCGCGATCCCAATGGCTATTTTATGCTGGCAAACATTGGCTGGCATTATGTGCAGACGGGTGATTACGCCGCCGCGCAGGAATGGTTCAACCGCTCGCTGAAGTTGAGCGATAACAATCCCATCGCCAGAAATTATCTGGCCATTTGCCAGTCCCGGCTCGCGGAAAAAGCCTCCGACCGACCGCAACTGCCGTCTAGTTATTGAGGCAAATGTCCATTGACAACCACCGCTGTCAGCAGCTATATTTTGGACAGTCTAAAAAATCCGTAAACATACTTTTATGAAAAAGCTTCAGACTCTGCTCGCCGCCGTATTGTGCGGCGCGGTTTTTAGTTTTGCTGTCAATGCCTCGGCCGAGGGTGGCAACGGTTATGCCACGGTGGTTCGCGTCATCGGCATTGCCAGCTACTCGCTCGGCGATGGCAACTGGCATCCGCTTTTGGCCGGCAAGTATCTTCCCGCCGGTTCAGTTATCCGCACTGGGCACAACGGCGTGGTGGATGTAGTGCTGGGCAAGGCGGTGGAAATGCCGCAGGCCGCCTGGCAGCCGGATCGCATTTCGCTCGCGCCCGACTCCCCCGTCCGCGGTATGATAGGCTACAAGCCGTCGGTCGAGCAAAATGTGGTTCGCCTCGTTCCGGAAACGACGCTGGGCATTGACAAGCTCACGGTCACCGACACCGGCGCGGACACCGTCAGCGACACCGAACTGGATTTGCAGCGGGGAAAGATTTTTGCCAGTGTCAAAAAACTTAACGGGGCTTCGCAATACTTGATTAAGCTGCCCAGCGGCATTGCCGGCGTGCGCGGCACCAAGTTCAGCATTTGCGCGGACGGCACCACGGCCGTCTTTGAAAGTCAGGGCGGCGGCGTAGTGCTCTCGCTGATTAGGCCCGACGGCTCAACTCAGACGTTTGTCGTTGTTCCCGGCCAGTCTTTGGATGTCACCACCGGTCAACTGGCTGACATTCAGGCCGACTTGGGCAGCCAGCTCGCTGATTTCTTCAAAGCCATCCAGACCGTTTATCTGGAAGTCGTCAACTACTCCTATGATAACACCCAGTGTTTAGTTTCTTCCACTCATGGTGCTAGCAACTACAATCATCATGGAAACGGCGGCGGTCAACCGCAGTGATTCACCGGTTCAGTTTGATTTTCAACCAGCGCAGCCTTGAGTTGCGCTGGTTTTTTGTTTAATCCCACGGTGTGAAATTCAAGCGCTTCAAACGCACGCCGCTCCTCATCGCGCTTTCCGTCCTCGCGCTGGTCTGCGGGGTCTGCGCCCTGCACTTGGATTTTTTGGAACGGCTCGAGCGCATGACCTACGACCTGCGCGTCCGCGCCGCCAGCCGTTTTCCCGCACCGGCGGCGACGAATCTCGCCTTTGTCTCCATCGAGGAATCCAGCATCAAGGCCGTCGAAGACGGCCAGCTCGGCTACCGCTTCGGCCTGCTCTGGCCGCGCCAGGTTTATGGCCGGGTCGTGGACGAACTCGCCGCGCAAGGTACCGAGGCCGTCGGCTTCGATGTACTCTTCGGCGAGCTGCGCCCCGACCATCCCTCGGTGCAAATCGGGACGAATATTTTTCAACGCGAGGAATCCGACAATTTCTTCGCCGACCAGTTGCACCGCGCCGGTAATGTGATTCTCGCCATGACGCCGGAACTCAGCCCGCCGCGCCTCTTCGCCACTAACGCCCTCGCCCTCGGCGACATCTCCACCGAACGCGACACCGATGGCATTCTCCGTCGCGTAAAAGCCTTCCGTGATGTGCGCCACTGGCATCCGCTTTTCGAAATGGCGGCGACCAGCTTCGGACTCGATTTGTCCGGCGCAAAGTTCGCCCCCGGCAAAATTATTTTGACGCAAACCGGCACAACCAACTTCGTTGAAGTTCCGGTGGACGCGGAAAACAATTTTCAAATCTCTGATTTTGCGGGTGACAAACTTCCGCCCGGCGTCGCGCCCACGGCCAAGGCCTTCACCACCGAACGCGTCTGGCACATGGGCATCCTACTCGCCGCGCAGCGACTCAAACTTGACCTCGCAAAATCCACCGTGGATTTATCCGGCGGAAAAATTATTTTGCGCGGCGCAAACGGACTTGAGCGAGTGATTCCTGTGGATGCCGAAGGTTATTTTCTCGTGGACTGGCGGCTCACGCCGGACGATCCGCGCCTGCTGCGGGTGCCGGTGGAAAGCCTGCTCAGGCAGGATCGCCAGCGGCAGCTCGGCGAGACCAACGATCTGCGCGACGATTTGCGCGGCAAGCTCGTTATCGTCGGCTCTGCCGTGCAGGGCAATGATTTGACGGATCGCGGTGCCACGCCACTCGAACACGACACGCTGCTCGTCAGTAAGTACTGGAACATCGCCAACTCCGTCATCACGGGACAATTTATCCGCCGCACCAATGCGAGCGAGACGACCGCCATCATCATTTTGCTAGGCCTGTTCACGGCGCTGCTGACGTGGCAACTGCGCGCGTTTGCCGCGTCTGGCGGAACCATTTTGCTCGTCGCCGGCTACACGGCGTTCACATTTTTTGCGTTCATCAAATTTCGCTTGTGGCTGCCGCTGATTTTCCCCGTCATCGGCGCGATTCTGGTCGAGCACGTCAGCCTCGTGACCTACCGCGTTGTGTTTGAGGAACGCGAACAGCGCCGCGTGAAATTCGTTTTTTCCAAAATCGTCTCGCCGGACGTCGTGGCCGAACTGCTCGGCGCGGAAAAACTTTCGCTCGGCGGCGCGCGGCGCGAAGTCACCGTTTTTTTTGCGGACGTGCGCGGCTTCACGTCCTTCACCGACCAGTTGCAGGAAGACGTCGCTGAATATGTCCGCACCCACAATGTGGATTTGGCAACGGCGGAAAAATTTTACGAGGAGTCCGCGCACGAAACTTTGGAGATCGTGAACCTATATCTCGCCGCCGTCGCCGACGCGGTGAAAAACCATTCCGGCACGCTCGATAAATACATCGGCGATTGCGTGATGGCGTTTTGGAACGCACCCACGCCGAACGCGCGCCACGCGCTCGCGGCGGTCGAGGCGGCAATCGAATCACAACGCGCCATCCATCAATTGAACGAGAAACGGCTCGCGGAAAATTCCGCGCGCGAGGCAGAAAACCAGCTTCGCATCGCCGCTGGCCAGCCGCCGAAGCCGTTGCACATCGCACTCCAACTCGGCACGGGCATCAACACCGGCACGGCCACGGTCGGGCTGATGGGCTCGAACCAGCACATTTTGAACTACACGGTTTTTGGGCGCGAAGTGAACCTGGCGAGCCGGCTCGAAGGCGTTTCCGGCAGCGGTCGCATCATCATCAGCGACACGACTTACAATCATCTGTTACGCCACGCGCCCGCGCTCGCCGCGACTTGCACTGAACTTTTTCCGGTGCAGGTGAAAGGCATCAAGAACGCCGTCCGCATTTACGAGGCGGCGTGGAAATAGTGGAAAAAGTTTTTAATTTTGAATTATTAGTTTTATGTTGAATTGTTGGCGCGGCAGTCAAGCCAACTAAAAATTGAATGAAGCGCACCGCAATTTATCCCGGTAGTTTTGATCCGCTGACCAACGGCCATCTGGACGTCATTCAGCGCGCGGCGAAATTGTTCGACCGCGTCGTCATCGCCGTCGCGGAAAACGAGGGCAAGCACCCGCTGTTCACGCAGGCCGAACGCGTGACGCTGGTAAAAAAGGCTGTGGCCAAGCTGCCGAACGTAGAGACAGATTCGTTCAGCACCCTGCTGGTGGAATATGTCGCGGCGCGCAAGGCGCAGGCCATCGTGCGCGGACTGCGCGCGGTGTCGGATTTTGAATTTGAGTTCCAGCTCGCATTGATGAACCGCAAGCTCGATGAAAAAATCGAAACGATTTTCATGATGCCGAAGGATACTTATACGTTTTTGAGTTCGCGCATCGTGAAGGAAATCGCGCGACTGGGTGGCGATGTGCAGCCGTTTGTGCCGCCGCACGTCCAGTTGGCGCTGAAGAAAAAATTGAAAAAATAAAATGTCCTTAAAAGTAAATCTCCGCCATTTAGAGGAAGACGGCGTTCATCTGAAAGGTGAATTACCACTGGCGGAGCTGGATTTGGGTGTGAACGATGAGTTGATCCATTTGGAAAAACCGTTGCGCTACGATTTGTCGGTGGAATTGCTGCACGATGCGATTTTGGCGACGGGTTCACTCACGCTGCCGCTGGAGTGCGAGTGTGGTCGCTGCCTGAAAAAGTTCAAAACGGAATTAAAATTGTCCAACTGGGCAGTGCATTTGCCGCTGGAAGGCGAGGACAAGGTGTCCGTGGAGAACGACTGTGTGGACTTGACGCCGTTCGTGCGGGAAGATATGCTGCTCAACTTTCCGCAACATCCGTTGTGCAAACTGGACTGCGCGGGATTGAAGAAGAAAAGCAGCGCCCGCAAGGCCGAGGCCGTTGAAAAACCGGTTTTGGACTTGTGGGCGGAATTGAATAAACTAAAAATTAAATAGAATTTATGGGCGTTCCAAAAAGAAAACCGTCAACGAGCCGGCAGCGTCAGCGCCGCGCTTACAACAGCGTGCTCAAACTTCCGCAATTGGGCAAATGCCCGCAATGCGACGCGCCAGCGATTCCGCACCGCGTGTGTCCGGCCTGCGGTTTCTACAAGGGCCGCCAGGTTTTGACTGTCACGGCGGTCGCTTGAAAAGTTTTTAATTTTGGTTTTTAATTTTAAGTTGGGCGAGCCGGCGGCGGATTTCTCCACTTGAAACTAAAGATTAAAAACTAAAAGCTGTTCATCATGCGAATCGCCGTTGATGTCATGGGTGGTGACCACGGTTGTGGTGTCATCATCGCTGGCGTGAAAGCCGCGCTGGAAGAAAACAAAGACATCACCAGTATTTATCTCGTCGGCAACAAGGCCGACATCCACGCCGCGCTGCCCGCGCGCGGCTTTCGCGATCACCGTGTCCGCATCATCCACGCCAGCGAAGTCGTGGAGATGGAGGACAAACCGGCGATTGCGCTGCGCAAAAAAAAGGATTCTTCCATCGCCCGCGCGGCGGAACTCGTCAGTGAAGGCAAGGCGGATGCGCTCATTTCCCTCGGCAACACCGGTGGTATTTTCGCCGCCGGAACTTTCAAGGTTGGCCGCATCGAAGGTGTGGATCGCGGCTGCATCGCCACGGTCATTCCGCGTCCGACCAACGAATTTGTCCTGCTTGATTCCGGTGCGAATGTTGAATGCAAGCCGTTCCATCTGGCGCAATTCGCCGTGATGGGCAGTGTTTATTCGCGTGAAGTTTTGAAGCGCAAAAACCCGCGCGTCGGCATTTTGAGCATCGGCTCGGAAGATTCCAAAGGCAACGAGCTGACGCTCGAAGCGTTCAAGCTTTGCAAAAAATTAAATTTGAATTTCATCGGCAACGTCGAAGGACACGATTTATTTAAAGATCATGTGGATGTGGTTGTCTGCGACGGATTTGTCGGCAACATTGTTTTGAAAACGTGCGAGAGCCTTGCCGTCGGGATGTTCACCATGCTCAAGCGCGAGTTGATGCACACCGCGCAGCGCCAGCTCGGCGCGTATCTCGCGAAGGGCGCGTTTCACGCCATCCGCCGCCGCATGGATCCGGAAATCTACGGCGGCGCGCCGCTGCTGGGCTTCAACGGACTGGTTTTCAAAGCGCATGCGTCCGCGCGCGAACGCGCCGTAACGAGCGCCATCCGCGTCACGGCCAACGCGGTCAAAACGCAGATCAACCAGACCATCGCCCGCGACATCGCGGCGGCAAATAAAATTCTCGATGCCGAAACTGAACCGGCCCAATCATGAAAAATCCGCGCGCAAAACATAATTTTATTGGCCGCACCTGTTCCATTTCCGGCGTCGGTTCGTATGTGCCGGAAAAAATCCTTACCAATGCCGATTTGGAAAAAATGGTCGAGACTTCGGACGAATGGATTACCTCGCGCACGGGCATCAAGGAACGGCGCATCGCCGCCGCCAACGAATTCACTTCCGACCTCGCCGCGAAAGCCGCCAAGCGCGCGATGAAAATGGCTGGCGTCACCGCCGATCAAATTGATTTGATCATCATCGCCACGCTCACGCCCGATATGCCGTTTCCTTCGACCGCGTGCCTCGTGCAGCGCAAGCTCGGCGCGGCGCGCGCGGCGGCGTTCGACATTGAGGCCGCGTGTTCTGGTTTCATTTATGCGCTGGAAATCGGCCAGCAATTTATTTTGTCGCGCAGTTATGAAACCGTTTTGGTGGTCGGCGCGGAAAAACTCTCTTCCATTGTAAATTGGAAAGACCGCAACACCTGCGTCCTTTTCGGCGATGGCGCGGGCGCGGCGATTTTGCAACATCGCGAAAATTCCAACGGATTGCTCACCGCCGTGATGGGCGCGGACGGCAACAAGGCCGATTTGCTTTCGATGCCCGGCGGCGGTAGCGCGTGTCCAGCCACGTTGCAATCCGTCGCAGATGGTTTGCATTTTCTACGCATGGATGGAAAAGAAACTTTCAAGAACGCGGTCAACGCAATGGTTTCCGCCGCGAACGAGGCGATGCGCCGCTGCGAAATTGACATCACCAAAATTAAATGCGTCATTCCGCATCAAGCTAACCAGCGCATCATTGACGCCGTCGGTGAACGGCTGAAAGCCACGCCGGAACAACTTTTCATCAACCTCCACAAATACGGCAACACCTCCGCCGCGTCCGTGGCGATTGCCCTAGATGAAGCGGTTCATTCGGGAAAAATTGCGCGCGGCGATCTGATTTTGCTCGTCGTGTTTGGTGCCGGCCTCACCTGGGGCGCGGCGGTGATTGAATGGTGACAACTTAAATTTGACGGCGCGCTTTGACGTGCTAAGTTGAGTTGCCTATGAGTGCAAAGAAAATCGGAAGCTTGGGTTCGATGGGAAATTCAGTCAGCGTAGCCAGCCGAGAAGCGGCTTTGGCGCTTTCGTCCGACAAAGTTTCCGTTCACAAAAGCGGCATCGAATTCCGCAGTCCCACCGCCTTTGCGGAATGGTCGGAAATGACTGTTTCGCTGGAGTCGCCGTTCGATGGCAGCAAGCTTTCCTGCTACGGCGTCGTCGTCGCCTGCACCGGCAACAAACATTCCGGCTACCACGTTTCCATGCTTTTCACCAGCCTGACACCGACGGCGGAAAAACAGCTTGGCGCGATGGTCCGCTCCGAATTCGGTGCCGGTTGAACGCAGTCCTGCCAAGGTGGTTTGTGAACCTCGAATAAAAATTCGAGGGTTTGTTTTTTGCACCATTGCCGAAATTTTTCAGCCGACCGCAACTAGACTGTATTATTTGACATTGTTTGCCGCCGCCGTGAGCGATAAAAAAATCTCCTCCAGTTCGCCAGTGGCACCGCTCTGCCGCCGCAGTTCGTCGCGCGTGCCGACAGCGATGAGCTTGCCGCCATTGATGATGCCGATGCGGTCGCACATTTCCTCGGCAATGCTCAACTGATGCGTAGAGACCAGCACGGTCATGCCCGCGAGCGAGCGCTCTTTCAAAACATCTTTCACCACGCGCGCATGCTGCGGGTCAAGGCCGACCATAGGTTCATCAATCACAAAAACTTCCGGGTCGTGCAGCAACGCGGACACGATGGCGATGCGCTGGCGCGTGCCATGCGAAAGTCCTTCAAGCGGGCGGTCCACAAATTCGGCCAGATGGAATCGCGCGACGAGCTCCCGTGAATTTTTTTCGATGCGCGCGGCGTCGAGCTGGAATAATTGGCCGGTGAAGCGGAAAAATTCCCATGCCGTCAGCTTGTCGTAAAGAAACGGAAAATCGGGAACATAGGCCAGCCGCCGACGCGCTTCCAGCGGCTGCGTCTGAATGTCAAAGCCGACGACGCGCGCGGTGCCGGACGTGGGCTTGATCAAGCCGGCGAGCAGTTTGATGGTCGTGGTCTTGCCGGCGGCGTTCGGACCGAGCATGGCGAAAAATTCGCCGCGCGCAATTTTCAGCGAGACATCATTGACGGCAACGAGGTCACCGAAGTTTTTTACGAGATGTTCCAGTTCAATCATGGTTTGCCCTATTCGACAATGCGCGCACTGATGTTGCCCGGCAGTTCCACGCGCAAGATTTCGCCAAGCGTGCTGACGTCCACCAGCACGGTGTGGCCGAGAAAACTCGTTTCAATCCGATAAACCGGCACCGCTTCCGGGCCGATTTTGCCGCGCGTGCGGCTGGCGCGCCACTCAAGTTTTTGCCCCGTCGGCGCGGCAGTAAGTGCCGGCAAATCCAATGCGCCAAAAAAATCACCACCAGCATTTCCCGCGAGCGCGTGCAGGAGCGCGTTGGGATTTTGCAAATCGCTGAAACGGACGGAGGCGTCCGTGTTGAAGCCGTCGCCGATTATTTTGAGATGGAAGTTTTGATTGGTGGCAACTGAATGGACTTCCACGATCACTAGGCGCGAACTGATCTTGAAGTTCACTTCCTGCCACGCGTCGGCAGAGGAAAATTGAAGCTGCCCGTCAAATTTCACGCGGTTGGTGAAGCTGCCGAAGCTGATGTCGCCGTAGAGGCGGATCTGATAGCCGGCGCGGGCGACAAGTCCGGCGGGCGGTAGATGGTTTTCATCAAGCTTGGCCATTTCCTGCCCGACGCTGGTGGAAAATTCGCAGAAGCCGGAGCGTTCGCCGTTTTGATAGACGTTCAAGGTCGAGGCGTCCGGCGCGGTCAGAATTTTCCGCCAGACCAAATCCATCGGCACCGGAATCTCGCTGCCGCGTGCGCCGTATTCCGAACGCCACAGCAAAAAATTCATCGTCAGCCAGAAGGCGGCGATGGCGAAAAAAGTCAGGCGCGCGGGCATGAATAAGCTTACGGCAGATTCAGCGTCTGGCCAACGCGGAGTTTTTTCGGCGTGACGCCGAGATTGGCCGCCTCCAGTGCCGCAAGGCTGACACCGTGCTTTCGCGCAATGGCGGCGAGCGTCTCGCCGGCGACGACCGTGTGCGTGCGTGACCGGGCTGGCTTGACGGCAGTGGTGTGCGCAGCCGTAGCGGTGACTGGCGAAGTTGTGACCGGCGGCGCGGTGGAAACATCATCGGGCACCGGGCTGCCGGGCGGCGCAAAACTATTTTGCTGGGCGGGCGGCAGATTTTTTTGCGCGGCTTGCTGGGCGGTGTAATAGGCGCGCCACTTATCAACTTCATCCTGAAGCTGGCGGTTTTTTTCAGCAAGATCTTCCAGTTGTTTTTGCGCGGCCGGCGCGCTCGGCAACGGCAGCACGTCAGCAGCGAGTTGCTGTTTGCAACTGTAGATGCGTTGCTGGATGACTTGGGCATTGTCGGCGCTGGGATTCAGCCGGAGAAATTCCTGATAATGATAAATCGCCGCCGCCGGATCGGATTCCTTCTGGTCAAACAGGCACGCGAGCTGAAAATGCGCCGCCGCCGAATGCGGGTTGGCTTCCAGCGATTCTTCAAATGCCTCGACGGCACCGGTATAATCCATCGCATTGACGCGGCTCTTGCCGAGCACAAAATGCGGTTCCTTCTCGTCATCCAACGGGCTGGAATCGGATGGCAGACAGCCGTTGACCGCAATCAAGGACGCCGCCGCCAGCGTCACCAAACTCAATTTGCCGAAAAAAGACATGGCGCGAAGCTAAACGAACTTGCCATCGCGTGCAATGTCAGGCTGCAAAAGCGGCTTGAGATTTTGCCCCTTGCACCGCAAGCTGGGCTGGTGGCGCGCGTGGTGGAATGGCAGACACGCCAGACTTAGGATCTGGTTCCGCAAGGATTAGAGGTTCAAGTCCTCTCGCGCGCACCAATATTTCAAAGCAAAATGAAGGGTTTGTTGATATTTGCACAGATTTTGCACGCAATTCGGCTAGACCCGCAGATCGGCGTGTGAAGTTTCCAGTCACCATTCGACATAGAGCCAGCAAGGCGAAAATTTACCGGCTGCCGGAAGATTCAATTTTATCGCCTCGCCTAATTATTCCAACGGCGCGAGCGGAGCGAGGAATAGCCAGATCATTTTTTGCGGCGCAAGAAATTTACTACGCCCCATCATTGTTGAAACCAATGCAGATCCGTGCCATTAAAAATTTGCGGCCGGAATTCATAGTTCGTGCGCTCTATGCCGCCAACGGTGTTGATATATTCAAAGGGCGCCGTCGCCGTCCAATTCAAGAAGTTATTATCATCTGTGTCGCACTGAAGAGAAATTATGGATTTGAGGCCAACCGTATAATTTGTGCAGGCGGCCAAAACCGCGTTGTCAGCGCCAGCCCGGAAGCGGTTGACCTTGTGCGAATAGCTTTCGTTGTCGCCCAATGGTTCGCCGCCCAGTTCCCGGCCAGATTGTTCACAATGTTCTCATGCCAGCAATAGGCACCAAAAATAATCGCGGCGGCGGCGAGGACGAAGAGAACGTATTTCATAAGAATTATCTTGAAACTTTTTTGCGCGGGTGCAAAGTCATTTCGGTTACTAACCCGACATCATGAAAGGGTTTTCTGCGGATCGAATAGGTCTGGCTTCAGAACGGCGAAGCAGCCGATTTTCATTGTGATTTTTCAGGGTTGGGTTTTATATCCGGCTGGTCATCCCGACCGCAACCAAAAAATCCATGAGACTGCTCTACGTCCACGAACGGTTCGGCGCGCTCGCTGGCGCGGAAGCCAACGCCCATATCACCGCCACCGAACTTGGCAAACGCGGTCACACCATCGGCATTTTGCACGGGCCAAGCACCGGAAAAAACGAAGCGGCATGGCAAACGACTTTTCCGTTTCGCGCTGCGCTGGGCGAGGGCGACAACTCCGCCGTCGTCAAAAAAGCACTCGCCGATTTTTTGCCCGACGCCGTTTACGTTCACAAAATGGCCGACCTCGCGGTCATCCAAACGCTCGTTGAAAGCGGCGCGCCGCTGCTCCGCATGGTTCACGACCATGACATTTATTGCATGCGGAGCTACAAATACAATTACTTCACCCGCGAAATCTGCACGCGCGCAGCGTCGCCGTATTGCATTTTTCCGTGTCTCGCATCGGTGGTGAAAAATTCCGGCGGCGGCTTTCCGCTGAAATGGGTCAGCTATTCGGAAAAGAAAAAAGAAATCGCGCTCAACCGTCGCTTTGACCGCATGGTCGTCGTCACGAATTATATGCGCGACGAACTTTTGAACAACGGCTTCGACGCCAAGCGCATTGAGATTCACGCGCCCGTGCCGCGCATGGGCGATCCGAATTTGCGCAGCAGTTTCAGCGACCGCAATCTCATCATTTACGCCGGACAGATTATTCGCGGCAAAGGCGTGGACGTTTTGCTCGAAGCACTGGCGCAGGTGAAAACAAAATTTGAGTGCGTGATTCTCGGCGACGGAAATCACAAAGCATATTGCGAGGAGCTTTCCAAAAAACTCGGCCTCGCCGACCGCGTGACGTTCAAAGGTTTTATTCCGCAGGAAGAATTAAAAGGCTACTACCGCGAATGCAGCGTCGTCGCGTTGAGTTCGCTCTGGCCCGAACCGATTGCCACCATCGGCCTCGAAGTCATGCGCTATGCGCTGCCAGTCGTGGCGTTTGATGCCGGCGGCATCAAGGACTGGCTGATTGACGGCGAGAATGGATTTCTGGTGCCGTGGATGGACCGCGCGAAATTTGCCGCGCGCGTGGAACAGCTTCTGAACGACAAGCCGTTGGCCAAAAAACTGGGCGAGGCCGGACTAAAATTTGTCAGCGAGCGCTACGATTTTGAAACTTACATCGGCGACTTGGAAAAAATGTTCGCCCGCGTCATCGCCGAAAAAAGTAAAAAATGAAATCGCCGGTTCACGTCGCGGTCGTCGGCGGGAGCGGGTCGGGCAAAACCTGGCTGGCAGAAAAACTCGCCGCCGCGCTCGCGCCGCGCGCCGCGCGTTTGAGCCTCGACGATTTTTATCGTGACCTTTCGGCGTTGCCGCCGACGGAACGCGATGCGGTGAATTTTGACGATCCGGATGCAATTGACTGGGAAAAATTTCGCGCGGTTCTCGGCGCGCTGCGCGTCGGAGAGAAAATTAATTTGCCGGTTTACGATTTCGCGACGCACACGCGGAAAAAATCGCCGCGATTTTTTTTACCGCCGCCGTTGGTGATTTGGGATGGCCTGTGGCTGCTGCATCACGACTGGTTGCGGGAACAATTTGCTTTGACTATTTTTGTCGAGTGCGGCGCGGAGGAGCGTTTTCAGCGACGCGCGGAACGCGATGTGCGCGAACGCGGGCGCAGTTTTGAGTCAGTGCGCTGTCAATTTTTCGAGCACGTCGAGCCGATGCACGAACGGTTTGTCGAACCGCAGCGTCGGCAGGCAACGCAAAGCGTTGATTCGCCAATAAACGCAAAGACCTTGGATGCTTTGGTGCAAAAATTGCTTCAGTTATTGGGTTAATTTTTAGAAGGCGTTGGTTAATCAGAAATGACCGAAACTGAAATCAGGGAGCGCATGGCGGCACGGTTGCTGTCGGCGCAGACACCGTGGGGACGCGCGCGTTTAAATTTCTATGTGAAATGGAAACGCACCGCGTGGAACTTCACCACGGGGCTGGCGTATTTTTTTAAGCGCGTGTTCGACATCTTCGTGAGCGTCATCGCGCTGATTCTGCTCGCACCGGTTTTTCTTGGCATCGCCATCGCGGTGAAACTGGATGGCGGCCCGATTTTTTTCCGGCAGACGCGTTACGGCTTGCACGGTCGCGAATTTGGAATGTTGAAATATCGTTCCATGTGCGTGGACGCGGAGGCGAAGTTGAAAGACCTGCTCGCCAAAAATGAAAAGAAGGAAGGCATCACGTTCAAGATGAAGGACGACCCGCGCATCACCAAAATCGGCAAAATCATCCGCAAAACTTCGCTCGACGAGCTGCCGCAGTTTCTGAATGTGCTGAAAGGGGAGATGTCCATCGTCGGCCCGCGTCCGCCGGTGCGGCGCGAAGTGGAACTTTACGAACAGCGTCATCGCCGGCGTTTCAACGTGAAGCCTGGCATCACGTGTCTCTGGCAGGTTGGTGAACGCGAAGGCGGACTGTTTGAAATCGGCGACCGCAATTCGATTGATTTTGAGGAGCAAGTTGATCTCGATGTCCGTTACATCGAGAGCCAGTCGTTTTGGAAAGACCTGTGGCTGCTGTTGAAAACGGTTCCCGCAATTGTCTTTGGCAAAGGCGCATGAAAGCTGTCGTCATCTGTCCCGACCGCCGCGCGGAAGTTGCCTTTCTCGCGCGTAAGACGCCGCTCGCACTCGTGCCGGTGCTCGGGCCGTCGGTGCTCGCGCATTGGCTGACGGCGCTCGCGGACGAAGGCGTGAAAGAAGTGACTGTGCTCGCGTCTGACCGTCCGGATCAAGTCCGCGCCGCGATTGGTCGCGGCGAACGCTGGGGATTGAAAATCGAAGTGCGCGCGGAGCCGGTGGAAATTTCGGTTGGCGAAGCGCAAAAACAATTTCCGATAGGTAAAATAATTTTGGCCGACCGCCTGCCCGCGTTGCCGGATGCGCCGTTATTTGAAAGCTACGGCGGATTTTTCGCCGCGTTGAAATTATGGCTCCCGCTCGCGGGCACGCACCGCGTCGGCGTGCGCGAAGTCGCGCCGGGCATCTGGGCGGGCCTGCGCTGTAAAGTTGATCCGGAGGCGAAACTCAGCGCGCCGTGCTGGCTGGGTGAAAATGTCTGGGTGCGCGGCGGCGCGCGCGTCGGGCCGGATGCGTTTATCGAAGATGCGGCAATGGTGGACAGCGACGCGGAAATCTCGGCTGGTTGGATCGGGCCGCGCACTTATGTTGGCGCGCTGACGCAGGTGCAAAATTCCTTCGCGTGGGCGGACGGTTTGCTGAATCACGTCACCGGCTCGTTCGCGGAAATCGTGGACGCCTTTTTGCTGGGCGATTTGCAGGGCGAACACGGCTTCGTGCGGAGCAGCCCGTGGTTCG
>Ga0302282_1000172_pt1 | contig 48628 bp, 38 predicted proteins | sample III_Fen_E1_3_FD_198763 | JGI IMG/M metagenome (GOLD analysis project Ga0302282, IMG submission 198763) | Peat permafrost microbial communities from Stordalen Mire near Abisko, Sweden - III_Fen_E1_3 | ecosystem: Environmental > Terrestrial > Soil > Wetlands > Permafrost | place: Sweden: Abisko... | reverse complement strand
GCCGGGTGCCCCAGGTGCCTCGCCTTTGGGCACCTGGGCGTGTGGCGCACCCTTGATCCGTCCATAAAGTTTGGGTGCTCCATCCATCGCGCACTTTGCGATGGGTGGGATACCACGAACCCCGAGCGCGCAGCGCCTCTGCCTGGACGGCCAATCCTTGCAGATCATTTCCCCTCCCAAGCGCACAATCAATCCATGAACACTTTATCCAGCCGCGTCGTTCTCAGTCCCTCAGTCCCTCAGTCCCTTAGTCCCTTAGTCCCTCAGTCCCTTAGTCCCTCAGTCCCTCGGTCCCTTAGTCCCTCAGTCCCTTGGTCCCTGCTTTACCCCCACCCCCCCCTGTGGAAAACCCCCGGTATCTTGCGCAGTATTACTCGTAACACGCATCGTATCAACCAGTTCACTTTTCTTTCTGTTAATTATCCAGTAAACTTTAACCCCGAAAAACGGCCTGTTTTCCGCTCCAAAGTGGCCGCTTGGGAGGCAAAAGGGCTGCTTTTTCGCCACTTTCGTGCGCTTCGTCTCCGGCCTCTTGACAAATGCCGACCTCAGGCGCGCCCCTATCGTGCCCCAAATCGTGCGCAATAATGTAGCGCCGGTCTCCAGACCGGCTGTCGCGTGGACCTCCAGGTCCACGCCGAGCGGACGGGTGGAGTGCCGTGGAGGCAACCGACCACAGGCGAATCGTCTATGGTTCCGAGCTGCGCGGAAACAGCTCCGGTTGCTGTGCGGTCTCTTCGGCGGCGGTGCGCGGCCTTCGACTGGGCGCTCCGATCAGGCCGGCCACTTCCAGCGTTTGGATCGCCAATCGCGGCACAAAGATCCGCTGGGTGTTGGAGCGCGTGTCGGGCGGGGTGAGCAGCAATCCGGCGCCTTCGATCAGCGAGCGGTCGTTGGCCGCCAAACCCTCCAGTTCCTCGCCGTCCGAGAGCGTCATGCGCAGCCACAGGCCGGGCGTGCGCGGACGGACGGCAAAGCGTTTATGGATGAGGCGCTCCGGATTGGGAGAGCTACCCGCCGGCAGGTCGCGCACAAAGCAGATCCACTTGACCTCGTCCCAGCAGATGCGCAGCCGCTTGCCGCCAAGATCGAGGATCTCCAGCTCGGCCGGGTTCAGGTTGAATTCCGTATCGGCATACCCGGCGCACCAATCGAGCGAGAGCTTGCGCACAACGACCGGTTTGCGGTTGGCAGCCATTGCTTTGGATTGTCGCATGGACGATGCAAGCGGGATATAGGAAAGCCGCGAGAGGAATATCCCGCGCCACGGGCACTCAAAGAGTCGATACTCATGGGAAAACAATACCTTTATCAAGCTTTTTTGGCTTGGTAAATCGCGGTTTTACTCTAGCCAAAGTGAGCTGTTTGTGTTAATGTACTGGTTTGCAACCATTCTAAGATCGATCTATAAAAGCAGCAGCATCAGGCACTTGGCTGCGGAAAACCCCAGCGGAAGCAGGAAGCGGAATGCCCGACTACGTTTATCTTCTGGAAAACAGGCTCTCGGCGGATCAGCAGAGCGCCTTGCGCCACTTGCGCGAGACGGCTCGCGAAGCCGGCACCATTCTCTTTCTGACCGGAGACGCGGTGCGCGAGTTGACCAGCGGCCACAGCGTGCGCTCACTCGAAGTGGTGGTGCATGGAAATGCGCTCAAGCTGAAGAAGGCGATCGAGCAGCGAGGCGCAAAGGTGTGGGGAGAAGACGAGGACTCCGGCGCGCTCTACCTCTGTTTTCCCGGCACGGTGCGCGTGGATGTGATCGGCGCGCATCGCATCGAATATCCCAAGCCGGGCAAGATCGTCTATCACCCTGCATCGATTCAAGAGGACCTGCGCCGCCGCGACTTCACCGTGAACGCGATGGCCATCTCGTTGAACGAGGGCTCGTACGGCCTGCTGATGGATCCGACCAATGGAGCAGCGGATATTGAGTCGCGGACGCTGCGCCTGGTCTCGAATTACGGATTTCTGGAAGAGCCGTCGCTGCTGATTCGCGCCACGCGGCTGATTGCGCGGCTGGGCTGGGAGATGGATGCGAAGACCGGTACGCGCTATACCAATGCCCGCGAGGAAGGCGTGATCCAGTACCTCTCCGCGCAGGCGCGCAGGCAGGAGCTGGAGCAGATCGGCCATGAGGAAGAGGGCTTGAAGGTTTTGCAGGCGCTCGAGGCCGAGGGATGGATGGAGGTGCTCTTCCCCGCCTGGACCGCCGTCAAGGCCGACGAAGAGGGATTGACCGCGCTGCACGAACTGGGGGTCGAACTGCTCATGCAGGGCGTTCATGCCGATATGTCGGCGGCGCAGATGCGTCTGCTGACCGCGCGCCTGGCTCCCAAGGATCTGGCCGCGCTGAAGAAGTTGATGCTGCGCCCCGGCTTTGTCGAGGAGTGGAACAACTTGGACGCGATGGCGGCCGGATTTTCCAAAGCGCTGCTCTCGGCCGGGAATGCGATCCCCTCGGCCGCCTACAAGCTCTTTACCAGCTACGATCCGGAGGCGATCCTCTGGCTGGGATTCACCAGCAAGGACGAGGCCGTGCGGGAGCGCTTCAACCTCTTCCTGAAGGTTTGGCCCGAGCTTCGCCAGCGCATTCCCCACGCCCTGATGCAGGAGATGCGCATCACCTCCGAGTTGCCCGGATATGGCGAGATCGTTCAATCCGTCTTCCTCGAGCTGCTCGATGGCCGGCTGGCCACGCCGGAGGAGGCCCGCGCCTTCCTGGAGCCTCATTCGCCGCCCGCGCCGCCGCCTCAGGTCTCCATCAAGCGGCCACGCGCCAAACGCGGCGCCGAGGCCAAGCAGAAGGAGGATTCCTTCGACGACGACGAGGAGGCCGAAGAGTCGCTGGACGATGACGACGATCTGGACGATATCGGCGGAGACGAGGATGAGATCGACATGGGCCCGCCCAAACTCGATCTGGAGATCGATCTCGGCGACGAGGCCGACTCCGGCGCCGATGAGGATGACGAGGATGAGGATGAGCATTCCGGCAGCGATGCGGTGAAGCGCTCGAACAAGACGCCAGCGCCCTCTGCCTCCAAACCCAAGGATGCGGATAAGTCCGCGCCGGCGGTGAAGAGCCCCGCGGCTGCCAAGCCCAAGGCGGAAATCAAGCCTCCGGCCAAGCCCGCACCCGTCAAAGCCGCTCCCGTTCAAGCGCGCAAGCCGGTTCCTCCGGCCAAGCCAGTGGCCAGGAAAGCTCCAGCCAAGGGCCTGGCCAAGCCCTCCGGCAAGGCGGTCAAGACACCCCTCAAGGCTGCCGTGAAACCATCTGCCAAAGCAGCCTCCAAGCCGCCGGCCAAAGCCGCGGCCAAGGCCACTGCTTCTCCATCTTCGTCTGCAAAGAAGAAGCCCGTGCCGGCATCGAGTCCCAAGCCGGCCAAGGCCGCCAAGCCCGCGAAGCCCGTTGTGAAAAAGCTTGCTTCCAAACCGGCGAAGAAGCGCTAAGTACACTTGCGGTATTTGATTGCAATATTTGTTAAACAGTTGTAATAATTGTTTGATAATCACAAATGGCGATGCCGTTCTTCCCCAGGGCTGGGGAGGAAATATGGGGTGTTTTCTTTTGCCTGGAAGCTGCCCTCTTGGTGCAAGTCGAGGCGGTGTTTCCTGGGTTGCATAGCTGGTGTCTTTCAACCGGTCGATGCGTTCTCTCCAGCCGCGGAGTTCGTTCTATCCGGTTGGCGTGCTCTTGGTATGTTGCGGGCATGAAGCAGACATGATCTCCAACATTGTGCCTGGCGATCGGCTTTCGCTGGTCGCCAGGAAATGTCATTCGCAGCAGGGGGCGGTAATCCCGTGAATTCAGAGTCTTCACTCTATCTCGACGAACAGCATTCAGAAATGCCGGATTCACTTGCAATCGATGGCCTGTCGATTGCTCTGATCGGCCCGGACGACGATCGCCGCAAGGCCGCGGCCACGGCTCTTGCCTCCTCGCAGGGGGGAGAGATTCGCGAGTTCGCCGCTTATCCGTCGAGCCTTGACGATGTGCCCAAGCTGTTGGATCAGCAGTTCGACGTCATCGTCATCGACCTGGACAGCCGTTCCGAGTATGCGCTGGATCTGGTGGAAAACATCTGTTCCAATAGCCCGGCCACGGTGATGGTCTATTCAGAGAAGTCCGACTCCAATCTTCTGATGCGATGTATGCGGGCCGGCGCGCGTGAGTTTCTCTCTCTGCCTTTTGCTCAGAACACGTTGGTTGAAGCGCTGGCGCGGGCCGCGGCTCGCCGTCCGGCGCGCCCGGTGGCCGCGAAAAAGGCCGGCGGACGGCTCCTGGTTTTTCTTGGCGCCAAGGGCGGCGATGGCGTAACCACGCTGGCCTGCAACTTTGCCGTCTCGCTGGCCCAGGAGTCGACTCAGAGCACACTGTTGATCGATCTGGATCTGCCCTTGGGAGACGCCGCGCTCAACCTGGGCGTCATCGCCGAGTACTCGGCGATCAATGCGCTGCAGAACGCCGCGCGGCTGGATGCTGCCTTCCTCTCCAAGCTGCTGGTCAAGCACAGTTCCGGTGTCAGCGTGCTGGCTGCACCGGGCAAGTTTCCTCAGTACGACGCCGGCAATGACGCCGTCGACAAGCTGATCGCCGTCGCCCGCCAGGAGTTCGACAACGTGGTGATCGACATGGGCTCGAGGCTGGATCTGATGGGGACGAGCCTCTTCAAGGACGGCTCGACGGTTTATCTGGTCATTCAGGCCGGCATCGCCGGGCTGCGCAACTCCAACCGGCTGATCTCGCAATACTTCAGTGGCGATTCCCCCAAACTTGAAATCGTGCTCAACCGCTTTCAGGCGCGCGCGGTGGGCGTTGGCGAGGAGCAGATTACCAAGGCGCTCACCCGTCCGGCGCAGTGGAAGATTCCCAACGACTACAACGCGGTGCGGCGGATGCAGACGACGGCAATTCCGCTGGCGCTCGAAGACTCGCCCATCTCGCGGCTGATCCGGCAGATGAGCCGCACTGCCTGCGGACTGCCCCCGGCGCCGGAGAAGCGATCGGGAGAGAATGGTTCTGGCTTTAGCCTCAAGAATCTCCGCCGCAGCATTACCGGCCGCTCATCCCAGCAGGAGGAGCCTCAGAACGGCTCACAACTGGGATCGTCAAACAGCACGGAGAGCGCCGCCCAGGCGCGTGGAGCGGCTCAGACCGAAGAAGAAGTGGCAATCTCCCCGGCCTATTCAAGCCAGAGTTATCCCGCCGAAAGACAGCCTGTGGCGGAGGCCCAGGAACCGACAATCACAACCGCGGTATCTCCGCAGACCGAGGCAGCGACGGTGACGTACGAGGAGCATTCAGCAGTCAGCGCCGCAAGCCAGCCGGCAGAGCCGGAAACGCGCATCTACCGAGGCGCGACCTATGTGAAGGGCCCGGATGGCAAATGGCACCTGCAGGCCGCATTGGCAAGCGCCGCAAAGAAAGTGGATGAGGCGGAGGCAGCAAACCGGGAGACACCTATTATTGATTGGCCGTCGCCCGCACCGCTTGTTTTTGGCCATCCGCTCGGCGTCGCGCAGTTGAATGCCACGGCTTCTGTGCCGGGAAGCTTCGTCTATTCACACGCTGCAGGCGATCATCTCGCGGTGGGAGAGCATACGCTTTCGGTTGCTTTCACGCCCGAGGACACCGCCCGCTACACCGCAACCCAGGAAGAGGTATCGCTTGCGGTCGTCAAAGCAACACCGACGGTCGCCTGGTCAACTCCCGCGCCGATCACCTACGGCACTGTGCTGGGCGCTGCCCAGTTGAATGCCATGGCCTCCGTGCCGGGCGTCTTCGCATACACGCCAGCGGCAGGCACTCTTCCCACAGCGGGAGTGCAGACGCTCCTGGTTACCTTTACCCCGGAGGATGGCGAGAGCTACGAAACGGCGCAGGCCACGGTCTCGCTCACCATCAACAAGGCAATACCGTCGATCAACTGGCACGAGCCTTCTCCTGTCATCTGCGGAGAGCCGCTCGGCGCCGCGCAGTTGAATGCCACGGCTTCGGTTCCGGGAAGAATCACATATACCCCGGCGGCGGACGCGCTGCTCACGGCCGGAGTTCATACGCTTACGGCAACCTTTACACCGGCCTCTCCGGCGGATTACACGACGGTGCAGGCATCGGTCCGGCTGACTGTGGCCAAGGCTGCGCCGGTGATTCAATGGCAGGCGCCGGCGCCCATCACTTACGGCGCGGCGCTGAGCGCAATGCAGCTGAACGCCAAGGCATCGGTTCCTGGAGTCTTTGTTTACAGCCCGGCACCGGGCGAGGTTCTCAAGGGAGGAACCCATACGCTTTCGGCAAAGTTTACGCCGAACGATGGGGCGAACCACAACACGGTTGAGAAGTCCGTCCTGCTGACGGTCGCCAAGGCTACACCCATCGTCACCTGGCCGCCCATTGAAGCGATGGTTGCGGGCACGGATCTGAATGGTGCGCAACTGAATGCCACGGCGCTGGTTCCGGGAACTTTCGTTTACTCGCCCGCGGCGGGTGAGCTTCTGGCGGCGGGTGAGCATACGCTCTCGGTCGTCTTTCATCCGGCAGACTCGGCATCCTATACAACAGTGCAGTCCACCGCACAACTGACGGTCGTTCAGCCCAAGCCGGCTGCTGTCTCTGTTCCGATTGTTCCTGCTACGCCCACAGAGCAGTTACCCATACCCGCGGAGCAGATACCTGTGGCGAAGGAAGCGGCCGTACCGGAGGCAAAGACTCACGCCGCACCAGAGGCGGAGGCTCATGCCAGACAGTTCGCCGAGGCGCCGGCCAAGGCTCTGGTCAAGCTTCCACAGCCGAAGTTCACAATCGATGCGGCCTCCGGCATGGACCTGATGGGAACGGCGGTCTTCCCGGATGGCACGACTATCTACTTGGTTATGCAGCCGGGCAGCGGCGGACAGCAGGACTCCAAGCGATTGGTGGCGCAGTTCCTGGCCGGTGGCGATGTGAAACCGGAGATTGCCATCAACCGGGTTGAGGCGCGCACCTTGGACGTGGGAGACGACAGTGCTTCCACGGCTCTTACCCGGTCAGCGTATTCGCCCATCTCGCGGCTGATCGGACAGATGGCAGAGCCGGCCCCCGAGCCGCCCGCACCTCCAGTCAAGAAAAAATTCAGCCTGAGGGGTCTCAGACGCAGCCTCTGGTCCAGAGTTTCCTCGTCGGAGAAGCAGACGGGGTTCACGAACCTCGGGCTCAATTCGAACGATGAAGAGACCGCCGTCCAGAGAGTCGCCCCGCAGCCTGTCTATGCTGCGAATCTTCCCGTTCAATCCGTCTATGCGACTCCCGCTCGGGAGCAGATGCAGCCGCGCCACGCGCCGGCATACGCAGCTGAGAGCGCGGAGATCAGACGTGCAACGCCGCAAAGCGTTCCTACTCCCGCCGCGCACGAGCCGGAGACGCGGATCTATCAAGGGAACACGTATGTAAAGGGTGTCGATGGCAAATGGCATCTGCTGCAGTTGCCAGTTCGTCCGGTGACGCCGCTCTCCGCTCCCGCGAATGCTCCGGTTGCCCAGGGTCCGAAGCCCAGCAGCGAGCAGTTCCTGGCTCAATTCAAGCCTGCGCAGGCGGTTGCCGGAAAAACCGCCGCGCCGGCCAAGGCCGCAGCGAAGAAGACGCCTGCAAAGACAGGAAAAAAACCGCCGGTAAAGAGCGGCAAAGCTGCTTCACCCGCCAAAAAGGCTGCAAAGCGGGCAACGGCTAAGCCAGGCGGAAAGGCGGCCAAGGTTGTGGCCAAGGCAACGGCCAAGAAATCCGTCAAGAGTGTCAACAAGCCGAAGGCCCAAGCCGGGAACTCTCAAGCGAAGGCCAAGCCCAATGCTTCCGCAAAAACAATTGCCAACAAGACCGTCAAGGCTTCCGTGAAGTCCAAGGCAAACAGTTCGCCCAATAGACAGGTCAAGACTGCCGTAAAGCCCAAGGCGGTTGCCAAGCCCAAGACGAAGGCACCAGCTCTGAAGTCTCTGCCGGTGAAGATGAACTCAGCTGCCGTGCCGCAGCCCATGCCCGCCGTTGCGGTGCCACCGTCTCCTGCTGCCGCAATCGTTGCTCCCGCGCTCTAGAGCATTTTCGCTTCACTTGTTGACATTACGAGCGCATCGAAGGTGGCTTTTTCTTGAGGAAAAAGCCACCTTACTGCAAGGATTCTGTATACACCAGAATCGAAAATGCTGTAGGCAGCGAGGAAACGTTTGTGCGGGTTGATTCGCATCATTTGGCTACCGCAATCGTAGGTAGGTCGGCTGCCATTGAGCGGATCGAATCGATCACCAGCACGGGCTGGTCCAAATGAATCCAATGCGCGCTCTGCGGCGCAATTTGCTGGCGCACGCAGTTGCCGATGCGCGCCAGTTGCTCGTCGGAGAGCGGCGTCGATTTGGCTGGCGTCAGCACCAGCACGGGAATCTGCCGGATAGGTTCGGCGCCAAACATCTCGCGCACGGTCTCGGGCACGGCCTCGACGTGACTGCGCATACCGCGATAGCTCTGAGGGCGCGCCCAGTGCGCGGCAACAGCCGGCCATACCTCGCGCGGCATCTTGCCGACCTCCTCTTTGATACGCTTCAGCGCGTGGTGACCGCCGTGGCCCGCGGCGCCGGCCAGATGATGGGCCGCGTGGCCCGAGCGAAGGAAGAGCGAGGTGATTGCCAGCCTGGTCAGACCGATGCGCGCCGCCGGTATGGCAATACGAAAGAGGCGTTTGCCGCGATCGATCTCCGCTTGCCTGACCGGATTCAGTGGCGGCCACTCTTCGATTCTCATCGGGTCGACCAGCAGGAGGCCGGTCACCTCCAGCGGGTAGTCGAGCGCAAAACGGCGCATCACTAATCCGCCGAAGGAGTGACCGACGAGCAGATAGGGAGGCTTGAGGCCGGCGCCCTCCAGCAGTTGATGCAGTTCGCCAGCAATGTTGGCAGGGGTACGCGCCGAGCGCGCGGTGCTGCTCCAGCCCAATCCGCCGCGGTCGTAGGAGGCCGTCTGAGCAAAGTGCGAAACCGCCTCCTGGATGTGATGCCAGTTCAGGTGGGTGGCGCCGATCCCGGCTTCAAAGATCACCGTCGGACCACTCGATCCTTTTTCCACCAGGTAGAAGCTGCGCTTGCCGCCGATGTCGATCCATCGGCCTTCGCCGGTCAAGCGCCGGCGGTCTGAGCGCGCGCCATGCCACTGATACACGCATCCTGCCGTAAGCACAAGCACGAAGAATGCGAGAATCGTTAGCAGGAAAGCCATAAGAACCTAGAACTTCAACAACAGAACGGGAGAGAAATCCGCTTCGCCGAGCTTGGCCTTGGGCGTGCCGCGATCGACAATCAGCAGCGTCGATCCTGAGCCGCCGCGTCTCTTCGCCTCGATCTGGTGAGCCGACCAGAGGCCGCTCTCCTGACGCAATCCGAAGTAAGTGTACTCCTTCAGCGCGCCGTCCTTCAGCGTCTTCTCCAAATAAACCGGAAAGCCGGAGGCGCGATCAATCCAGCTCTTCACCTCGGCGTAACGGCTTTTGTCGGAGGCCGCGGGCGTGCTCTGCCATAGAATGCAATCGCGCGCGCCGAGTTTGGCCGAGCCCAGCGCCGTTTGCCCGGTCCAGAAGTATTGCGCCTCAAGGAAATCCTCGTAGCTGAAATCGTTGCCCAGCGGACCGCCGGACCATAGTTCCGAGGGCAGCGCCACCGCTTCCTTGTCGCCGGGATGAACGACGAGGATGGTGTTCCTGCCGCCTCCGGGACGCATCTCGAAGAGGATGTGAACGGGAAGGCGGCTCTCGGAAGTAGCGTTGCCGCCCGCACTGGATGCCGCGCCAATCTCCAGCAAGACGCGCAGCACGCCGGGAAACCAGTGTGCCTTGATGGTGACCGGATAGCTCGTGTGAATGCCATTCGCCTGCACGCGAATGATGCGGCCAGTGACGCGATAATCCGCTCTCTGAATGCGCTGGCGCTGCTCGGCAAGCGGGCTTGGTGTGCCGGGGGCCTGCGCGGCCAGGGGCAGCAGAGCCGTCGAGAGCAGCAACGCAGCCAGCGCGCTTCTCATGCCCGTATCCTTCCGTCGCGTATGTGAATCTGATGCGAGGCCGAGTGGGCGATCTCGTTTTCGTGTGTCACCACAATCAGCGTCATGCCGCGCACCTTCTGAATTCCGGTGAGAATCTCCATGATGCGCGCCGAGTTTTCGCTGTCCAGATTGCCCGTCGGTTCATCGGCCAGCAGCATCTCCGGCTCGTTGGCCAGCGCACGAGCAATAGCCACGCGCTGCCGTTCGCCCGCCGAAAGCTCACTGGGATATTGCCGCAAACGATGCTGGAGGCCCATCTCGATCAACAGAGCCGCCGCCCGTTCCGCGCGCCTCTGCGGGCTGGGGCTGAGCGCCAGCATGGGCACTTGCACATTTTCCAGCACGCGCAGAGTGGGCATCAGATGAAAGGCCTGAAAGATGAAACCGACCTTCTGCGAGCGATAAGCATCCAGATCGATTGCCGTGCCCAGCCGCGCGCCGCGGTAGAGCACCTCGCCATGGGTGGGCGAATCCAGGCCGCCGAGCAGTTGCAGCAGCGTGGATTTGCCGCTGCCGCTGGGACCGCTGATGGAGACGAAATCGCCCGCTTCAATGGCCAGATCGACGCCGCGCAGGGCCTCAATGCGTCCCTCATCGTAGCTCTTGCGCAGGTCGCGCACCTGCAGAATGGGTGCAGTATTGACCGGCTCAGTCATGGCGCAGCGCCTCCACCGGTGAAAGATGAGCGCCACGCCAAGCCGGTATCAACCCCGCCAGCAAACCGGCGAGGATAGCGATGCCGAGCGCCTCCAGCAGGTGCAGCGGGGAGACCGATGCGCTGACGATGCTGGCGGTTTGCGGCATCGTGGAGAGCAGGCGCAGCGAGCCCCATCCAACGCCGATGCCGAGCAGGCCGCCGATCAGGCCCAGCGTGGCCGCCTCAATCTCGATCAGAAGCATGATGCGGCCGCTCTTCCATCCCAGCGCGCGCAGGATGCCGATCTCGCGCGTGCGTTCGAAGACCGACATGGCCATGGTGTTGACGATGCCCAGAATACCCACGATCAATGCGATCGAGGAGGTGCCCCATGCGACGGCGTGCGCCAGGACGACGAGCTGATTGTTGGCGGCGCGCTCGGCCGCCGGAACCGCGTGCAGGCCGGGCAGTGCCGCTTCAATCTGGGCCTGGGCGCGCTTGATGTACTGCTCTTGCGCTTCACCGGCGGGGGCTGGGCGCAACCGCACATGAAAGGCTGCAACCTTTCCCTGCAAGGCGGAGAGCTGCTGCAACTGATCCAGTGGCATGATGACGGCCCCTGCCTCCAGCGCCGAGCCTCCGTGATAGATGCCCACCACGGTGAAGGGCGTGCCCTGAATCTCCAGCGTATCGCCTGCGCTCTTCTTCAGGTTTTCCGCCAGAATATCGCCCAGAAGTATCTCCGGCTGCCCATCGCGAAAGCGCCTGCCGGAAGCGAGCTTGATCGAATTGAGTTCGTATGAATCGGCCTGCCAGCCAAAGACCAGCGCATTGACCTCCGGGGTCAGGTCCATCAGGTTGAAGATCATCGGCCGGGCCTCGGCAACCACAGGCAGCGCACGCAGCTTTGCGCCCACGGACTCATCCAGCGAAGTATTGAGGAAGCTCTTTTCCACCACGGCCAGATCCGTGCCGGCTCCCTCGTACATTCGCAGCCACTCGTGTTCAAAGGCGCGCGAAAAGCCGACCAGAGCGACAAAAGCGCCGATTGCCATCGCGATGCCGCCCAGAGTCAGCAGTGTACGGAGGCGACGCCGCCAGAGATTCTTCCAGGCAAATCCAGCGTAGGAGAGTTGAGAGGCCATCAGTTGAAACAGACCTTCCGGTCGGGAGGGATCAGGGAGTTCTAATGGATAAGTTTATCGGCTGGGATGCGATGTGTCCAACGAATCAGAAGCCAAAATGAGACGAAATTATCGTAAATGAAAGAATTACGAAACGGAAAAAAGACAAGACACAGCCATCAAAGTTTGCCACCGGTAGACGCGCCGTGGAGCTTTGCATGAACTTGCTTGGAATAAAGCGGCTCCAGCCGGAAACGTCTCCCGCGGAGCCGCTTGAAACAATTACCGGCCGCGTCCGCGAGAACTTCCGCCGCCGCCGCCGCTGCCCTTGCGCGCCTGGTAGCAATCCCGGCAGAAGACCGGGCGATCGCCACGCGGTTCAAAAGGCACTGTTGTGGGCTGGCCGCAACCGGAACAGATCACAGGCGTACCCTGTGACGGAGCCGAACGGTAGCCGGAGCCTCCCTGATCGTTCTTCTTTGCCTGACGGCAATTCTTGCAACGCTTTGGGGTCGAATAACCACGTTCCTGAAAGAACGTCTGATCCGCAGCGGTGAAGGTAAAGTCCTGCCCGCAATCGCTGCACGTAAGTTGAATATCTCCGGCCATGGGTCTCCTCTCGACGATTGTACAGCCGAATCTGTCCATTTCCTACAAAGATTCTATTTGAAAAGAAAATACTTTGGCGGACAAAATGACCGAATTGGATTGCAATGGAGCCTCTTGCAAAATTGCCGGGGACTGGCCGCCCAGGCAGAAACGCTGCGCGCCACCTGCGGTGCGGCAGCCGCTCGCTCTTCGCTCGCAAGGGGTTCGTGGTATCCCATGCGCCCAAAAGCGAGGCATCTCCACCCCACGGACGAAGACCTGTCCGTGGGGACCCCGGTACTCCACCCCACGGACGAAGACCTGTCCGTGGGGACCCCGGTACTCCACACGTCCGCTCGGCGTGGACCTGGAGGTCCACGCGACAGCCGGTCTGGAGACCGGCGCTACTCTGTCATGCACGATAGACCGGCGCTACTCTGTCATGCACGATATGGGGGCACGATAGGGGTGCGCCGGAGGTCGGCATTTGTCAAGAGGCCGGCGACGGAGCGCACGAAAGTGGCGAAAAAGCAGCCCTTTTGCCTCCCAAGCGGCCACTTTGGAGCGGAAAACAGGCCGTTTTTCGGGGTTAAAGTTTACTGGATAATTAACAGAAAGAAAAATTAACTGATTGATACCATGCGTGTTACGAGAAAAACTGCGCAAGATTCCGGCGGATTTCCACAGGGGGGGGTGGGGGGTAAAGGACGGGGGGACCAAGGGACTGAGGGACTAAGGGACCGAGGGACTGAGGGACTAAGGGACAGAGGGACTAAGGGACCGAGGGACCGAGGGACTGAGGGACTGAGGGACTGAGGGACTGAGAACGACGCGGCTGGATAAAGTGTTCATCCTTTGAGTGTGCGCCGTGGAGGGGAAATAATCTGCAAGCCGGTGAACGGTAAGAAAAACCCGGCTACAGCTCCCACCAATCCAGGTGCGGCAGACGCGGGTAGTAGAGGCCGGCAATCACCTGCGCTTGGTCGCCGTGCAGCTTGCGCAGCATGGCCGCGTAGGCTTCCATTTGGGTCGCGAAGAGAGCGCGGAGCGCGGGAAGGGCGCTGGCCAGCTCAAGCGAATCGGCGTGGGCGCTCTTGTAGTCGATGATCCACCAGCAATCGCCGCTCTCGCTGCCGGGCGCGCTGCCGGCCTGGAAGAGGCGGTCCACACGAACAGTGCGCAGGCCTCCGGCGGCAACTCCGCTCCAGGCGGCCTCGCTGGCGGCGTTCTGATGAGGCGAGAGGATCCATGCGCCGATGGGATCGCGGGAGGCGTTGAGCGCGAGCGAGAGCGCCTGAGCGGCGAGGCGATCAGACTGGGGACGGTCCACTCCAGCAGCGCGCACCTGGGCGGCAAGACGCGGTTCATAGCCAACGAGCGCGGCGCGGGCGTGCTCCCAATCGAGCGTCGTGCGCAGCCGCGCCAGCTCCTCCAGCAACCGGTGGACGGCGGTGCCCAAGGCGCGGGAGAGCAGACCGCCCTCATGGCGCGTGAAGAGGCGGGCAGGGCCAATGCCGGAGACGGCTGACTCAGCGGCTGAATTCCAGAGGGCTTCCTCTGGCGCAGGCCGGTAATCCGGCGGCAGGCGGCGCAGGGGCGTGGGCCGGACGAGTGAGGGCATTTCGAGTAGATTGCTTTCGACGGAGGCGGCAATTGTGGCAATCTCTTCTTCCTCGCCAGTTTCTGTAGCGGCTCTTGCGGCCTTCCATTCGGCAAAGCGTGCGCGAACCTCCTCCTCCAGCGCAGGCCAGGCCGTAGCCAGCAGGCTATTGGAGGGCTGGACGAGCGCAAGCTCGCCCTCTGCCAGCTTGCAGGCGGGACGGGCGAAGATGTGCAACTCCTCGCGGGCGCGCGTCGCGGCAACGTAGAGGATGCGCCGCATCTCCTGCCGTTCGCGCTCGCGATGGACGCGATCAACCCAGGCCTTGGTCGTGCCGCGATCTTCGCCCTTGCGTTGAAAGGGAGCGATCAGAAACTCGGTGATCTCACCGGATTGATCCGGCTCGGCCAGCCCTCGTTCAAGCCAGCTCAGCATTCTTGGTTTGCCGCGCCCACTTGCAGCCTGCAACTCGGGAACGATGACGACCTCGAACTCCAGGCCCTTGGATTTGTGGATGGTCATCAACTGCACGCCGCACTCGCCGCTGGCTTCCGGGTCGGGCAGAGCGGTGAGTTTGTCGAGCGCCGTGTTAAGGCCGGGACCGAGCAGGTCTTCTTCACCATTGGGGAGACTGTCGAGACAGTTCCAAAGCAGATCGAGGTTGGCGCGGGCGTTTCGGTCCACGCAGGCCGCGCCGCCCAGTTGCAGCCAGAGCGCCTCCAGCCGGCTGCCCAGCGAGGCTGCGGGCTGGGCGGCGCGCAGATCGGAGGCCGAATTGACTGAGCGCAGCACACGCTCCGCGGCAACGCGGCCTTCTTCGCTCAGCAGAGGCAGACGCTCGGTGAGCAGCTCCGGAACGGGTCGCAAGCGCGACTCAGGCTTGTCGCTGCCGGCGATCGAATGCAAGTCAGCGAGCGATAGCCCGCACCAGGGCGCGCGCAGAACTCCCAGCCAGGCAACGCGGTCCTCGGCATTGAGCACGGCGCGGGCGAGCGCGAGTGCGTCGAGGACTTCAGGCCGCGCGGCGAGCTGCTCGAGCTCGACGGCGCGGAAGGGAATTTCAGCCTCTCGCAGGGCTGCGGCGATGGGAGCGAGGTGTTTTTTTGCACGGCCCAGAACGGCGATGCGAAATTTTTCTCCGCGCTCCTTCGCTGCTGCAATGCAATCCATCTTGCTTCGGATCAGCGCGACGATCTCGTCGATCTGCTCGGCGCGGGCAGCTTCGTTTTCGTCTACGGTATCGGCGGAATCTCCGTGCGCGGACTGGGGAACGAAGCGAAGATGCAGTTCGCAGGGGCTGACTCCAGTTGTTTCTTCGCGCGCGGGCTGGGATGAAGAGAAGCTCACGCCGCTGCCGTCGTCCGCCGCGAATATTTGATCGAAGTCTCGATTGAGGCGTTCAACCAAAGCGGGCGCGGTGCGGAAGTTGGCCGTGAGAGAAACGGAATCGAAGAGCAGCGGCTCGTCGTTGGGTATTTCGAGACCGAGTGCTTTGACGCGCGGAAAGAGTTCGGCGTCGGCCTCGCGGAAGCCGTAGATCGACTGCATCGGGTCGCCGACGACAAAGCAGGTGCGGCCCTCGCGGGCCTGATCAAACTCGGGCCAAGCGGCGATCAGGCTGCGCAGCAGATCGTGCTGCTTGCGGCTGGTGTCCTGGAACTCATCGACGAGCAGGTGGCGTATCTTGTCCGAGACGGCGAGCGCCGCGTCGGTGGGCAGGCCGTCTTCTCCGCGCAGCAGGCGTTGGGCGATCTGCGCGACCTCGGTGAAATCGACACAACCGGCCTCGGCAAAGGCGACGCGCAGTTCTCCGGCGGCCTCGCGCAGCAGCGTGAAACAGGCGCGCACGATGCGCCAGTCGTCTTCGGTGTAGCGGACTGGAGGCAGAGTGCGCAGGGCGGCGAGCGCTGCTTCAAGGTTGGGAACAGCGGCCAGCGCGGCGATCAGATCGAGGAGACGAGCTTTTTCCCGTTTGCGATCGGCGGGGAAACCATGCAGCTTATTAACAGTCTTGCGAAAGGCGCTATCGTTTGTCAGTAAAAGTGCGGCAAGATTGGCGTGAGCCTGTCGCGCTTCTTCAAAATCTTTGAACGGAGCAGAAGGAAACTCGACGATTTCAGCCAGTCCCTGATGAAGCTGGCCGCCGCTCTGCTCGCAGGCAAAGCGCGCCAGTTCCAAAGCTTCATCGCGCGCGCCGGGAGCCTGATCGAGAAGTCCGCTCACAGTGTTGAGCGCTTCACGGACGGCGCGCGCAAAGGGCCGCTCCAGACGCTCGCGCAGCGCCATCCAATCCGGCTCGCGCTCCAGCACAAAGCCATGCATCCACTGGTCGCGTTTGTCGAGCATAGCAAGCAGCAGGTTTTCCAGCTCCTGCCAGTTGTTGTCGCGCCAGTCGAGCAGTTCTTCGATGGCCGCGCCGAGGGTCGAGCCGGAGTGATCGATCTTGCGCAGCGTTGCACGGGCGGCGCGGCGATAGAGTTCTTCAGGCTGTTCGGCAATCTCCAGCCCGCCGCCCAGGCCGGAGAGCAGCGGCTGTTGCAGGGCTAGTTCGCGGCAGAAGGAATCGATCGTCGAAATGCGGAGCTGAGCGGGCAGATCGAGCAGCTTCCAGCCAAGAGCCTGCGAGCGATCCAGCACGCGGCGGGCGAGCGGAGTGGGCTCATCCTTTCTCAGTTCATCGAGAATCCGATTGCGCATCTCGGCGGCGGCGGCATTGGTGAAGGTGATTGCGACGACTTGATCGGGCGATTCCACCTCGGCCAGCAAGCGCAGGAAGCGCACGGCCAGCAAGGTCGTCTTGCCCGAGCCGGCCGGAGCCTGCACCAGGATGGATCGGCCGGGATCGAGGGCGCGCTGGCGCTCGTGCTGATCGGGTGGCGCGGATGGCCTACTCATCGCCGTCCTCCTCGCCTTCCGAATCGTCCTCGGAGGTAATTTGCGCCGCGTGTTCCTGAATGCGACAGAGAGTTTGCAGGCCGCAACGCGCGCAGGTCTCGGGAGCCTTGCGCGGGTCTACATCGGCGCGTCCGGCGAGGAAGTCCCTGGCTAACTGATATAGGTAATCCTTCCATTCGAGAAACTGTTCGGCGGTGAAGGGTTTCTTTACCAGTGGGCTTGTGCCTTTCAGACTGGAAAAAAGCGTGGCTGCCGCGTCGCCGACGTGTCCGGCAAAATTCATCTCTCCGGCGCGCACCTTGGCGAAGACCAGACCGCCGAGCGCTTCCCTTTCCCGGTCGATGGCGAAGCCGGCGTAGAGCGGCAGTTGCACGTCGTCGGGGCGGGGCAGCTCCCACAACTTTGGAGAGACGTCGCCGGTCTTGTAGTCGATCACGAGTAAAGAACCGTCGTTGAGACGGTCGATGCGGTCCAGCCGAAGATCGAGCGTCAATGCGTCAATGGAAACGGTGCGTTTGGTCTCGATCTCGGCCACTGTGAATTCAACGCGCGCGGCCTCGCACTCCAGCCACTCGCTGAGCAAGCGAGTCAGGCGCTGCTCTTCCAGCTCCAGATAGCGGCGGGGCATCCGCTCGCGCAGGTGCGGACGCAGCTCCTGCGCTAGAGTTCGCTGGACGTGAGCGGCGACGAAGGCCTGCCGGTCCTTCAGGCTCGTTAGCTCGGCGTGCGTGCGAATGCCCTCCGGCTTGCCGGCCCAGATCGAGTGCAGCACGGCGTGGAGGAGATTGCCGCGCTGCATGGGCGTCAGTCCGGCCTCGGCGGGCGCCCACTGCTGAGCCCCCAGGCGCGCCGTGGCGAAGGCCTTGAAGGGACACTGCGACTGCGCCGTGAGAACAGAGGCACCGCCCGCGACCTTCCCTGGAGGAAAGGGAATCTGGCTGGCGTCGTCAAAGGAAACAGTGAGCGGCTCTGGCTGCGCGGGCTCTTTCAGCTCTGCCGGAAGTTGCCGCGCCTCGCCCGCGAGTTGCACAATCAGCCGCGAGGGTCGGAGTTCGGCGGTATCGTTCTGCCGGGCATAGCTGAAGTGGAGCTCCTGCGCGGCGGCCAGAATGCGGCGGGTAATCGCCGCGGCCAGCTCCCAATCCTGCTGCACAGTGGCGTGCGGCATTCCCGCCTCGCGCTGAACATCGATGGGCAGCAGCGGATGGGTCGAGCCGCTGGCGGGCCAGCCGTCCTCGTCGGCTCCAAGGAACCAGACGGCATCGGCGCTGAGGCCGGCGGACTCGGCCGGGCCGGCGATCTGGATCGGCGCGTTGCGCGATTCAGGAGCGAAGAGCGTCTCGTCCAGCGTGCGGTCGAGCTGCGAGAGGAACTCCCGCCAGTTCATGCGGCGTCCATCGAAGCCCAGCGAGCCGCAGCTTTCAACGGCCTGCTGCCAGCGCTGCTGGATCTGAAACTCGGCACTGGTGAGCGGTCGCGCGCTGGCAAAGTGAAGCTCGTCGAGCAGGCGCGGGATCAGCTCCGCCCAGTCGAGAGGGCTCAGCGGACGTTGAGCGAAGCCGGCAAGAAGGCGCTGCGCCGCGTGGATGTGCTCGACCCACGCGGCGGGCAGCAGTTTTGCGGCGAAGCGCTCGCCGAGAAAGGCGTCGAGCGTCCATTGCGTGCGTTCGAGATTGTGGCGGCGCAAGGTGCGCATATACGTCTGGAGCGCCGCAGTGTCCTGAGCGCTGGCGGCGGCGAGGCCGGTCGAGAGCAGCCAGTCGACCTCCTGTTCGGTGAGCGGAGCATCGAGCCAGCGCAGCAGGAGGCGCGCCGCGCGCGCGAGTGCAAGCCGGTTGAGCGGGACTCCCAGGGAGAACTCGAAGGCAGGGCCAACGGCGCGGTCAAAGGCGCGTTCGATCTGACCACGGCGTGTGCCGGCGGCCTGAGTGACGACCAGCAGACGCATATCCGGATTGGCTGCGAGCATGTCTCTGCACCAGATTGCGCAGGCGGCGAGCTCCGATTGTGCGTCGGCGGCCTCATAAAAGTGAAGCTCGCCGGCAGGCTCGGGTTGAGCAGCCTCGCGCCAATCTCCCCAGGCGTCGAAGAAGCTGCGTTGCGCAGGAAGGATGCGGTCAAAACCGGCCAGAAGCAGTGGCGGACGCGGGGTGGTCTCGGCTTGCAACAGCGGAATCAGCTCATGCGCCAATCGGCTGGGGCTTATCAGATGATCCGCCCGGCAGGCTTCATCAAAGGATGCCAGCCAACCGCTGAAGGCTGCTGCGTCCTGCTGCCACGCACTGCGTGCCGTCTTCCTCAACAACTGTGGCGCGTAGGAACAAATCAGCTCATGAGCCTCCATCGCCAGAGCGGCAATGCGATGGCGCGGGCCGGCGAGCAGCGTGGCCAGCGAGCGCTCCGCCCCGGCGATCTCGACCCAGAGCGCCTGCTCCTGCGCAGGGTTGAGCAGCAGGCGTGCGTTGCTTGCGCGCTCCTCCCACGCCTTGCGGAGAAAGCTCTTCCAATCGAGAATCCGCGGCGTGGGCCATGCGGCCAGGCCTTCAGACCTGCGGGCGCGATGGAAGACGTCGGTGAGCGAGCGGGCGGCGCGGTCGCTGGCCGTGACCACGACTCCGCCCTCGCGCAGCCATGCGTTGATCTCGTCCGCCGCCAAGGCTCCCATTTTGTCGTTATACTCCGTTGGGCCGGGAGCGCGCCATGCGCGGTTCATCATCTTCGGAGCTAGCCGCTGAGCGAATTGAGGCTCGATGGAAGAGGCTCTGGTGAAAAAGATCACGCTACGCGACCGGCGAAAGATATGCTTTCAAGTAGCCATGAAAATTCCGAATGAGCCCCAGTTGAATTCGACAGAAACGCGCCCCAGCGTCTTCTTTGCGGCGGCGGAAACCCCGAACAAGATCGGAGGAATCGAGAAGTTTTCCGCCGAACTCGCCCGCCAGTTGAAGAAGGAGGGTTGGAATCTCACGCTCTGCTTCGAGGGCGATCCATCGCCGCTGGTCGAGGAGTTTCTCTTGGCTCCGGGAAATGTCTCACTCGCCGTGATGCGCAACCAGTTGGGAATGGGCCTGTCGAATGTGCGGGAGTTTCTGCGCATGATGCGGCGGCATCGGCCCAGAGTTTTGTTGTATACCTTGGGCGGCGTGGTGCGCTGGTGGCCTCTGCTGGGGCCTCTGGTTGGAGTGCGGCGCAGTGTCTACTGGGATGGAACATCGCGGACGGCAAAGACGCTCGGCTATCGGGCCTCAAAAAAAGTTGAGCTCGTGATGAGCGCGCTCTCGGCCTCCGTCTGCTGTTCCAGCTTTGTGAAGGCGTCTTCGGACCGGGAAGGAATTATTCCGCCGGAGAAGAGCAGCGTGATCTGCAACTCGGTGGACAATCACTGCGATCTTGGCGATGGAAGAGCCTTCCGGCAGCGGTACGGAATACCCGAAGACCGAATTGTTGTGTTGAAGATCAGTTGGCTGGTTCCGGAAAAAGGAATCGATCGGTCGCTGCGGGCGGCCAAGCGCGCACTGGAGGCGCGACGCGATCTGCACTTCGTTTTCTGCGGCGATGGGGCTCATCGGCAGGAGTATGAGAGGCTGGCCACGGAGCTGGGGATTGCCGGTAACGTGACCTGGACCGGGCAGATTGCGGATCTGGCCGCAAGCGGCGCCTTTCGCGCGGCGCAGATTCAGATGCAATGTTCGCAGTGGCATGAAGCGTTTTGTCTGGCGGTGGCCGAGGGGATGAGCGCGGCGTTGCCGATTGTCGCCTCCCGCATGGGCGGATTGCCGGAGCTGGTTGAGGATGGAGTGAATGGATTTCTCTTCGATGCGAACTCCGATACGGAGCTGGCGGATGCGATTTTGAAGCTGGCCGCGGACGATGAACTGAGATTGCGGATGGGCGCCAAGGGCCGCGAACGGGCGCTCAAGGATTATGATCTGGCGCGCAATGTCGCGCGCTGGGTGGAGGTTCTGTTGCCGAAGTTGAGTCCATGATGAACGAGGTTCAACGGCGCGCGCGCGAGCGGCGCTGGCAGCTTCAACCGCCGATAATCGAAGTGTGGACACCGCCCGCAATCTGACGCTGTTGAAGGAGTACCAAGCCTATCTGCGCGTGGAAAAGGGGCTGCGTCCGCTCAGTTGCGAGGCCTACGACGGCGACCTGAAGACCTTTGCCGAGTTCATTGAGGGGCGCAACGGCGTGCTGCTGACGGCGATCGAAGCGGATGTGGCGGCCTTTCTGGAGCATCTGCGCGCGCACGGCATCGACCAGCGCTCGGCGGCGCGCAAGCTGAGCTGCCTGCGGGGCTTTTACAAGTGGCTCTTGCTCGACCGGCGCATCCATCATGATCCGACGGTAAAGATTGAATCTCCCAAGGCGTGGCGGGTGCTGCCCAAATCTCTTGCCGAGTCCGAAGTGGCGGGAATGCTCGATCGGGCGCAGCGCAATGCCGAGCACCCGCAGGCGCGGGCGATCGATCTGCGCGACCGCGCGATTCTGGAACTGCTCTACGCAGGCGGGCTGCGCGTCTCCGAGGTGACGGCGCTCTCGACCGGCGATCTGGCGCTCGATCTGGGGCGCGTGCAGGTGCGCGGCAAGGGCGACAAGGAGCGCATTGTGCCGCTGGGCCGCGCGGCCGTCGAAACATTGGAGAGCTATCTGCGCGAAGGGCGTCCGCATCTGGCGCGCATCAACTCGGCGCGGAGCCGCAAGGCCGCGACAACGCGTCGGGACGCGACACACCTGTTTCTCTCGCTGCGCGGAATGCCGCTGACACGGCAGTGGATCTGGCATCTGGTGAAGGCTTCCGATGCGACGGCCAGCCCGCACCGATTGCGCCACAGTTGCGCCACGCACATGGTGGAGCACGGCGCCGACCTGCGCAGCGTGCAACTGCTGCTGGGCCACGCCGACATCTCCACCACGCAGGTTTACACACATCTGGCGCTGGGCCGCCTGAAGGAGGTCCATCGCCTGCATCATCCGCGCGCCACGCGACAGCAGGCGGAGGTTGTGGATCTGCCGGTTGCGGGCAGAGACGCGCGCGGCGGGCTGCATCTGGTGGCGAGCGGCGGGACAAGCGAAGTTGCCGGCGAGGAACACTCATGAGCGCCGCCGCCTCTCCCATTCTTACTCCCGCGCTGAATGCGCTCGTCGCCGATTATCTGCGCGTGCTGACCAACGAGCGCGGCTCTTCTCCGCATACGCTGCGGGCCTATGAGCGCGAGTTGCATGGATTCACCGCTTTCATTGCCGAGAGCTACGGCGATGAACGAAGCGTGGAACTGATCGAGCACACCGAGATTCGCGCCTATCTTGGAATACTGTATGATCGCGGGCTTTCAAAGACCTCCGTTGCGCGGGCGCTGGCGGCCATTCGCAGCTGGTTCAAATGGTTGGCGCGCACGGGACGCCTGGAACAGAACGCGGCCTCGCTGGTCTCTACGCCCCGTCTGCCCAAGCACCTGCCGCGCGTGCCGTCGATCGAGCAGTTGAATCGCGCCGTCGATTCGGTCAGCGAGGATGCGGCCAGTTGGCCCGCGCGCGATGCGGCGATCCTTGAACTGCTCTACGGCTGCGGCATTCGCAACGCCGAGCTGGTCGGCCTGAACCTTGATGACATTCACTGGGCCAACGAAGCGATTCTGATTCGCGGCAAGGGAAACAAGCAACGATACGTTCCGCTGGGCGACGCGGCTGCCGCAGCCTTGCGCGCCTACATGGCCGAGCGCGCCGCGCTGCTGGCCGCGGCCGAGGGAAAGATGGGCTTTGAAACACCCGCGCTCTTCCTCAACCTGCAACTGCGCGGCCTGGGCAAATCCGCGCAGGCGCGGCTGACCACGCGCAGCGTCGGACGCATCGTCAAACGCATCGCCATCTTGCGCGGACTCTCGGCCGATGTGCATCCGCACACGCTGCGCCACGCCTTCGGGACGCATTTATTAGAGGAAGGCGCGGACCTGCGCGCGATCCAGGAATTGCTGGGCCACGAGCGTCTCTCGACGACGCAGCGCTACACGCAACTGACGACCGCGCAACTGACCGTGGTTTACGACCGGACGCATCCGCGAGCGCGCTAGAGCGACAAAAGGCCCAGGCTTGGTGGCAGAACCCGCCACCAAGTGAGTCTACGAGAGTTGGTGGTAATTCTCAGCAAACCTTGGAGGAAAAAACTCCGGGCCTGAAGGCCGCCGCAATCCGATGAGGCCGCAATCAGGAGCCTGAAGGCTCCTGCTCCCTCCGTGGTCGAAGCCGGAGTTTCAGGGAAGGAAATAATGCGGATCGAGTGCATGGTCTCCCCGGTCCCCAAAGGCGAGGGTCCGGGGGCGCCCGCGAAAAGAAAATCGGAAATAGGAGTTGAAAAAGGTAAGGGAGGCCATATATTGTTGAGCCATTGCGGGAAGGGCGTTTCCGGGGCTTCCGTAACCGCGCCCGCTGCATTGCACGAGTACGCTCAACTTTGCGTTCACTCCCCCGAGTAGAAAGCAGGAGATCGGCACATGGAAAACAAGCCGGCACAAAACATTCAGGATACCTTTCTGAACACGGTTCGCAAGGACAAAACCTCGATCACGGTCTATCTGGTCAGCGGCGTAAAGCTGACAGGCAAGATCCGCTCCTTCGACAAGTATTCGGTGCTGCTGGAGAACAACAGCCAGGAGCAACTGATCTTCAAACACGCCATCTCGACCGTGGTGAGCAATCGCGGCGTGATGCATAGCGACTTCCGGCCCGCGACGGGCGCGCCGGGGCCGATACCGGTGGCCTCGCCAACCTCGATTGGGGAGCCGCGATAGCAGGCCCGTTGCGCACGACCCTGTCCGCCAGAGAGAGCCGAGGCGGCAGCTCACTGGAGCGAGCAGTTCTGGTGGGTTTGGAACTCGGAGAGCGTCACCGCGCGAGTCGTGAAGCCCAGGCGGGCGCGCGACTGGCGGCGGTGTGCGCGGATGAGCCGGACGCCGGCAACCTTCCCGTTGCAGAGGCGAAACCGGTTAGAGCAACGGCCGCGCGCGGCTCGACGGAGCTGGACGCGGAGGAGTCGCTCGAGGAGTTTCGCGAGCTGGTGTCGAGCGCGGGCGGCGTGGTGGTGGCCGAGGTGATTCAGCGGCGCGCGCGGCCCGATCCGGCAACGCTGATCGGCACCGGCAAGGTGGAGGAGATTCGCGGCATCGCCGCCAGCGCCGAGGCCGGCCTGGTGCTCTTCGACCACGACCTTACGCCGACGCAACTGCGCAACCTGGAGGCCGCGCTCGACTGCCGCGTGCTGGACCGGACGCAGTTGATCCTGGACATCTTCGCTCGTCACGCACGCACCTCGGAAGGCAAGTTGCAGGTGGAGCTGGCGCAGTTGGATTACCTGCTGCCGCGTTTGGCGGGCAAGGGCAAGGACCTGTCGCAACTGGGCGGCGGCATCGGCACGCGCGGCCCCGGCGAGACCAAGCTGGAGACCGACCGGCGCCAGATCAAACGGCGCATCGACCATCTGAAAGAAGAACTGGAAACCGTACGCCGCGTGCGCAAACAGCAGCGGCAGCGGCGCGAGGCGGTGCCGGTGCCGACGGTGGCGCTGGTGGGCTATACCAACGCCGGCAAGAGCACGCTCTTCAATCAACTGACCGGTGCGCAGGTCTTGCAGTCGGCCAAAATGTTCGCCACGCTGGACCCGAAGTTGCGCGTCATTGAACTGCCCAGCCGACGCCGGGTGCTGCTGTCGGATACTGTCGGCTTCATTCGCAACCTGCCGCATACGCTGGTCACGAGCTTCCGCGCGACGCTGGAAGAGGTGGCGCAGGCCGAGGTGCTCGTGCATATTCGCGACGCGAACTCGACTTATGGCGAAGAACAAAAGACACAGGTGGAGCGGGTGCTGGGCGAACTGAACTGCTTGGCCAAGCCGCGCATCGAGGTGCTGAACAAGATCGACCTGCTGGATGCACATGAGCGCGAGGGATTGCTCGCGCGCAGCGAGGCCGGAGCAGAGGTGGCCGTTTCGGCGCGTACCGGTGAGGGTATAGAGGCGCTGCTCAAGGCGATCGACCGCGCGCTCTATACCGATCCGGTGATGGAGGCCGATCTCTCGGTTCCGCAGCAGGAGGGCGCGGTGCTGGCCATGATCGAGGCGGGGATGGTGGTGCACAGCCGCGCGTACGAGGGCAATCTTGTGCATTTGACGGTGAGCGGTCCGGCCTCGCTGGTGGGGCGGCTGCGCAAGTATCGGCTTGGAGAAGAATCTCGATGATGACGAACGAAGAGAGGCAAGCGATTCTCGATGCGCTGAAGACAGGCTCGACGGCGCTGCACGATGCCGCGCGGGAAGTGAGCGATGAGCAGGCGGCGCGCTCTGCGGGTGAGGGACGATGGTCGATTCTGCAATGCGTTGAGCATGTGGCGCTGGTGGAGGAGTTTCTTTTATCGTTGATGGCGCAGGCGCGGCGCGCGGAGGAGCCGGCGACGAATGCTTCGCGTGAGGCGATGATCCTGGAGCGCGGCGCGGACCGGACGCACAGCAGAGAGGCTCCGGCGGCAGCGCTTCCGCGGGGGAGATTCGCCACGCTCGAAGATGCGCTCGCGGGCTTCAGTGCGGCAAGAGAGCGGACGATTGCGTTCCTCAAGACAAACGAAGAGGATTTGCGCGCGCGCATTGCTGTGCATCCGCTGATGGGCGTAGTGAACTGCCGCGAGATTCTTGCCTTGATGGCGGTGCATCCCGCGCGCCACGCGAAGCAGATTGAAGAGATCAAGGCGGCAATGGCTGGTTAAGGGGTGCGCTCAAGGTTCTACAATTACTCCATGCTGCTTGAAGGTATCTTTGCCGCGGTTCCTACGCCGTTTTATCCGGACGAGCGCGTTTATTATCGCAAGCTCGAAGCCAATATCGCACATTACTCGCGCACGCTGCTCTCTGGAGTGCTGCTGCTGGGCACGACCGGCGAGGCGGTGATGCTGGACGACGCGGAGTCGCGTGAGGTGCTGCGCGTGGCTGCTGGGGTTGCATCGCCGGAGAAGGTGCTGATCGCCGGGGTGGCGCGCGAGAGCGTGAAGGCCACGGTCGAGATGGCCGAGGCCGCGGCTGGATTTGGCTACGACGTGGCGCTGGTGCGTACGCCGAGTTACCTTGCCGGACAGAGGACTGCGGCTGCGGTGCTGCATTACTTCCGCTCGGTGGCCGACCGCTCTCCCTTGCCGCTGCTGCTCTATAACATTCCGCAGTGCGTTCCCTATAACATTCCCGTCGAGTTAGTGGCCGAGCTGGCGCAGCACGCGAATATTCTCGGCATCAAGGACTCATCGGGTAGCGTGGAGCGGATTGCCGCTCTGGCAGCGGGCACGCGTGATGCGGCGAGGCGGACAGTGACGGTAACTCCGGTCTTCGAGGCGGTGACGGGACGGATGCTGAAACCCGAGCCTGAGATCGGTGAGAGTCTTGTGACTATCGGCGGCGAGGCCGCGCAAGCACACGTTGCGCCGCTGAAGACGCGCACCAAAGAGGTGGGCTTTCAGGTGCTCTCGGGCTCGACAGCGACGCTGCTGGAGTCGTTGGAGGCGGGCGCGAATGGCGCGATTCTGGGCTTTGCCGCTTGCGCGCCACAGGCCTGCCAGGAGGTTTATCTGGCGTGGAAGGATCGTGATCGCACACTTGCCGCAGAGAAGCAGCAGCGCATTGTGCAAGCGAGCCGCCGTATCGTCGGCGAGCTGGGAATCAGCGGCGTGAAATATGCCTGCGACTTCAACGGATATTATGGCGGGCGCGCGCGCGCGCCTCTGACTGCGCTCTGCTCGGACGAGAAGGCGGAGATCGAAGCACTGCTTGCGTTGATTCGCAGTTAGTGCGCGTATCGCTATGATGGAGAGAGCGCCCAACGCGATGCCGCCCACCGACAGCCCAACCCGCGCACTGCCCACACTGCACGAGTTTTTCGCGCCCGGTGGCAGACTGGCGCAATCGCCGCTGCCATATGAGTATCGGCCGGGGCAGCTCGAAATGGCCAAGGCCGTCGAGCGCGCGCTGGGCGAGCGCCGCCACCTGATTGTCGAAGCGGGCACGGGCACCGGCAAGACGCTGGCCTATCTGCTGCCCGCGCTGCGCACCGGCCAGCGCGTGATCGTCTCCACCGGCACCAAGGCATTGCAGGATCAGTTGTACTTCCGCGACGTGCCCTTTCTGGAGACGCTGGTGGGCGAGTTGCGCGTCTGTTACATGAAGGGGCGCGCCAACTATCTCTGCCGCCACAAACTGACGGCGCTGCGCGACCAGCCGATATTAACTGGATTGGAAGAGATCGACCAATACAAGCAGATCAGCGACTGGGAGCAGGAGACGGAAACCGGCGACCGCGCGGAGTTATCCGGAATCCCGGAGTCGAGCGCGCTGTGGCAGAAGCTGGACGCGCGCAGCGAGGCCTGCCTGGGATCGACCTGCCCGGATTATCGCCGCTGCTTTATTACCGAGATGCGGCGCAAGGCTCTCGAATCGGACATCATCATTGTCAATCACCATCTGTTCTTCGCCGATCTGGCCGTCAAACGCGAGGCCACGGGCGCGCCCGACGCAGGCATTCTGCCGGAGGCAGCCGCGGTGATCTTCGACGAGGCGCATGAGTTGGAGGATGTGGCATCGAGTTACTTCGGACTTTCGGTGAGCAATATTCGCTTTGAAGAACTGGCGCGCGATTCTGATGTATTGTTGCGGGGCAAGGAAGGCGCTGAGAGTTTGCCGGGAGTTACACAGCAGTTACGCGAGCGGGCGCGCTTGTTCTTTGCCGGATTGCCGTTGGCCGGCGATGGAAGGCAGCCATTTATCGGGCGCGAGGAGTTTCTGGAGACCGAGGGCGACTTATACCTGGCCGTGCGCGCAACATTGCTGCGCATGGAGGCCGAGATGGACGGCATGAAGGCAGACGAGGCTCCGGGACTGAGGAAGCGCGTGGCGCGGCTGCGCACGGAGCTGGAGTTTCTGCTCGAATCCAGCTCCACGAATATGGTCTATTGGATGGAGCGGAGAATCTCTTCCGGCGCGTCGCCGGATCGATCCGCCACGCGCGGCAGCTTCCGCGCGCAATCACGCGCGACATTCCTGCAGGCGACGCCGATCGATGTCTCTGAGTTACTTCACGAGTTAGTCTTCGATCAGATTCCCACCGTGGTGATGACCTCGGCTACACTTACCGTGCAGGGTGGCTTCGAGCATATTCGCAAGCGGCTGGGATTGAACGAGGCGCGCGAACTGGTTGTGCCCTCGCACTTCAACTATGGCTCGCAGGCGCTGCTCTATCTGCCGCCGGAGATGCCCGACCCGCGCGAGCCGGAGTTTCAAGACGCCGCGGCACGCTGCATTGAGCGTGTGCTGCGGATCACTCGTGGCCGCGCCTTTTGCCTTTTTACCAGTTATGCGCAGATGCGCGAGTTATACGAGCGGCTGCTGCCGGTGCTCGATTTTCCGATACTGCTGCACGGCACGGCTCCGCGCAAGGCGCTGCTGGAGGAGTTTCGCGCAACGCCCAACGCGGTTCTCTTCGGCACATCGAGCTTCTGGCAGGGCGTGGATGTGCAGGGCGAGGCGCTTAGTTGCGTCATCATCGACCGGTTGCCCTTTGCCGTACCCAGCGATCCGGTGGTTGCGGCGCGCATGAAAGCTATCGAAGAGAACGGCGGCAAGCCCTTTTTCGATTATCAGGTTCCCTCCGCGGTGCTCACTCTCAAGCAAGGCTTTGGACGCTTGATTCGCTCGCTCGAAGATCGAGGAGTTTTAGTCCTGCTCGATCCCCGAGTGAGAACGAAGCGCTATGGGCAGACCTTTCTCGCCAGCCTGCCGCCCTATCGCATGACGGCGTCAATTACGGATGTGGAAGAGTTTTTTTCGCATTCGTGATTTGTTCACCGAATTAGTTAGAAATCCCATCACAATATTGCTGAAAGATTGAAGGAGACAGACCTTCCCCGCCCGGAAACTGGAGTCATGCTGCCCGTTGCACTGTAGATGTCGATGTTATTGCCGCCAAGCGGCAGTTCGTAGAGACGATTGAAGAGGTTGTCCACGCGGAAGCTCCCTTGCAGATACTTGCTCTTATAGGCTGCGTGAAGATTGAAGAGCGCATAACCAGGGGTGCGCAGTTCCATGCGGTTGGGATCGAGGCGCGACTTGCTGTCCACCATCTCCGAGCCGATGCCGGCACTGAGTCCCTTGATCTCCTCGTCAAAGGCGAGGCGCAGGTTGAGCGGCATCATTTGGTAAAGCGGAGTGTTGCTATCGACGCGCGTGCCATGCAGCCAAGCTCCCACGGCGCTTAATTGTCCTGAACCTGCGGCGTCCTTGTTCCACAGCGTGACGAAGCCGGAGAGATCGCCGCCACCGATGCGGGCGTCGTGGTTGGAGAATTGCAGCAGCGGCAGCCCCATCATCGACATTGAAGCCACATCCACATCAATGTAGTTTTGAATGAAATTAAAGTGAGGTGTCAGCTTCACCTCCCAGGGCTTAGGCGCCTGCCCGTGCAAGAGCAGGGTTCCGCTGAGCAGATTGCCGGTCTCCGCCTTGAGCGCGACGTTGCCGTAATACATATTGCCGTCGCCGAACCAGCCGATCATGCTGGCCGCCATCCTGCTGGTGGACCATGTGTAACGCTCGTAGAGATTCGGCGAGCGGTTTTTGCGCGCGTAGCCGAACTCAACGGCGGCGTGCTCATTGGCGTCGTAGCGGGTGAGCGCGGTGAAGTCGAAGTTCGCGTCGGTGCGGGCGTGGCTTTGCGCGTTGAAGGCCGCGGCGTCGGCGGCATACATCATCGAGTATCCCTGCACGTTGCCCGCATCGGACCACACCGTGTCATTGCGCAGACCGAAGAGAGTGGACCAGCTCGGGCTCCAGTGGCTGAACAGTTCGGCGTAGGTTGCCAGTCGGGTGCGGCGGCCATTGTTGATATTGATGAAGGTGTCGGGCCCCATCATGGGAGCCATTCCGGCCACCGGCGGCCACCAGTCGTCCAGTCGGAAGCGATGCAGCTCATTGCCGGCGCGAAAGGTGTGGCGCGAAGTAAGCGCGGAGTTATAGCGCACCAAGTAACCCAGGTCGCGACCGTGGGTGTTCATCGGCATGGATGCTCCGGCGCCGTCGACGGCAATTTTATCCTGCAGGAAGTTCATTTGGTGGGTGGTGTTTTGCCAGTAAAAACGGGCATCGAGCGAGCCAGTGGCCAGTGTGCGGAGGTAGCGCAGATTGAGCGATGTGGCACTGTTGTGAACCAGGTCCATGTAGGCGTTCACAAAGCCCTCGAAGGGAGTGTGGTGATAACTCAGTGTGGCGAGGAAGAGGTTCGGTCCGCTGATCGCCGCCAGAGTAAGTGCGTGGTCGGAGGTTTGCGCATAAGTGGACGTGATCTTGCGGCCGGAGCCGTCGGAGTAATCATCGGTGGTCGAGAAGGAGCCGAGATAACCGAGGCTGAAGTGCTCGCTGGCGATTGCTTCATTGAGCGATCCGCCCCAGTTTTCTCCGTTGGAGCGGTAGTAGCCGGTGAAGACGCCCTGCTCGCGCAGCTTGCTTCCGGGCATGGCGAAAGCGGGCGCGGGAGAGTCGACCGAGATGGTGCCGCCGAGGCTGTCGCCGCCGAGGCTGACCGGCGTGATCCCAGCCAGCACTGTTATCTGCGCGGCTTGAGCCGGGGCAAGATAGCTGAGGGTGGGGTTCATGTGATTCGGGCAGGCGCTGGAGATGGTCATGCCATCCACCACAATTTTGGCGCGCTCATCGCCCAGGCCATGCAGGAAGGGAATGCTGGCGAGCTGGCCGTTGTCGTGCAAGCTGACGCCGGGGATATCCGCCAATAACTCCGCGGAGTTATGGCTCTGCGTCCGTGTGGCTTCGCTGACGGCATTTTCCTCCCGATCGGCGATGACATCGATGCTGGTGGTGGGCAGAGCAATCTTGAGAGTGAAGTTGGCCTCGGCCACGGCTCCGGCGGATACGTGGAGATCGTGCAGGATGTCTGTCTCGAATCCCTTCGCCATAACGTCAACTGTGTAAGATCCCTGGGGAAGATGATCGAAGAGAAAATGACCGGCTGAATCAGTGTTACGAGTTTGTTTGAGATTCAAGGATAGATTGTCGATGGCGACTGTAGCGCCGGGAACGACTGCTCCCGACGGATCTTTGATAACTCCGGAGATTGCGCCGGTGGCAATTGGAGTTACTGTTGCATCGGTAGATTGTTGGGCATATGCCGAATGCATCGGCAGGCAAAGGCAGACGACAGCCAGCAGAGCCGGCAGTAACTTTGATTTCATGATTATTCCTCTGATGATGAAAGAACGCAAAGGGATCGTGTGAGATGCGGAGGCATCGCTCACTCAGGGCATTGCGATTGATTCACGCGAGAGGAGCGGGCGGGCCGCGCTTGGGATGGGCGCAAAGGAAGGCGTTTTGATTTCTGGACTCGGAATCGATTGCCAGCGCCGCGCGAAAGACTGCTTGCAGGGAATACTCCGAGGAGGTCTCCGGCTTGAAGCTTGGTGAATGGACCGCGCAGGCGCTGGCCGGACAGCAGGGGCAGCGGGGAGTGATGGCGGCGAAGGCTTTTTGGTTGCTATGACGCTCCGACGTTCTGTGGCGGAGGCAGCTTCGGCAGTGGCAGAGGCCCCGGCCGCAGCAGCAGGCTGAGGGATTCACTGCAGCGCCGAAGACGGCGATGGGCGCGGTTAGCGACCAACTGACGAGCATCAGCAGCGAGATGGCGATCCAGCGGCGCATGGGGCTTATCGACAGTATAGCGAGCGATGTGTTGAGCGAAATCCTCCATCCGATGGATCATCACGACGCGCAATGTGCCGAGGGCGAATGCAAAACCCGAGGCGGTGAATGCCGTTAGAATAGAGAGAAGGGACGCATCCCCGCATAGAATCGAGCAGAGCCAATGTTTGAAGTCACAGTGGAGGCGGATTTCTCCTCCGGACACTACCTGCGCAACTACAAGGGCAAGTGCGAGAATCCGCACGGGCACAACTACAAGGTGCAGGTGACGCTGGCCGGCGCCGAGCTGGACGCGGCCGGGCTGCTGCTGGACTTCAAGCTGCTCAAGCATGTGCTGCGGCCGGTGATCGAGCGGATCGATCACTTCATGCTGAACGATCTGGAGCCGTTCACGGTGCTGAACCCCTCGGCCGAGAATCTGGCGAAGTATTTTTACGACCAGACGAATGAGCATTTGGCCGACCTGACCCAGGGGCGGGTGCGCGTGAAGGACGCGACGATCTGGGAGACGGATACGACCAAGGCTACTTACTACGAGTGAGCGCTTTCGTCGAGGCCGGAGAGGCTTTGACGGCGCGGCGGCGCTTGTAGGACTCGGGGAGTTCATCGCCCTTGCGGGGCGGCTCGCCGATTCTAGGCCTGTGCAGGATTTCGAGAGCGGCCTGCACATTGGCCCGTTTCGCTCTCTCGGCGATGTAGTCCATCGTGCCGTGCGAGGCAATCATCTGGGCCACGGCGACATTGAAAAGTTGATTGAGCGCGACCCCCTCCGTTTCCGCCAGCTTGCGGGAAGCATCCATCAGGGAGGGTTGCAGACGCAGTGCAAAGTTGCTTCTTTTCATCGGATATCCACCTTTCCCAGCGCCTCCGCCGGAGAGAGCACCATCATTCCAAAACCGATTGCAGCAGGTGTGAAGTCGGATCGGTTGAAGGTGACAATCGCGTGCGCATGGCCGTTGATCGCAGTTTCCAATACCATCTCATCGTCCGGATCTGATAGTTGCGGCCGCCACTGCCATTGAACGGTCACCTGGGTAGCCGTTCGACAGATCGCATCCAACAATCTGCGCACATCTTCTTGCGTCATCTCCGCAACACGCAAATGTTCAGTACGGGTCAGGACCGCCTCGTATTCCAGCATCAGCGCGGTCGAGATCAAGATCTCGATCTTGCCGCGAAGAGCCGCGTCGAGCAGCGCAATCGATGCACCGGTGGGAGAGCGCAAAGCGGCGACGAGAACCGAGGTGTCGAGCACGACTCGCACAGACAGAGTATATCACAGGCAATATCACAATTTGTACGGTTCCACGGTTCCTTTTGCCGCAAGCCGCAGGGTGCAAGGGCAAACGAAGCGATGCGAATGTATGATTTGAAGTTAGAGCGGTTCTCCAATCCATATTTCCTTACCGGTTTGTGGACGGTGTCTTTTCCTTGAGGAAAAAGCCACTCTGCTGCATGGTTTCGGGGTACAGAAATTGGAGAACCGCTGTGGGCTTGCAAAGAGGATAAGCCGCGCCGCATGATTCTGTTTTTTTACAATCTGGCTCTGCTGGCGGCGCTTGCCTTGAGCCTGCCGTGGTGGCTCTTGCGCTTGGCCACGACCGAAAAGTACCGCGAGGGGCTGCGGGAGCGGCTGGGCTGGGTTCGCGCGGAGTTGCTCGAAGCGATGCGCGGGCGGCCAGTCGTATGGATTCATGCCGTCTCGGTGGGCGAGGTGCTGGCCGTCAGCCGCCTCGTCAAAACGCTTGACGCCGCGCTGCCCGAGTATCGGATCGCCGTCTCCACCACCACGCGCACCGGTCAGGCGCTGGCGCGCGAGCGCTTCGGAGCCGAGCGCGTCTTCTATTGCCCGCTGGATCTGCCCTGGGCGGTGCGGGCTTATCTGAATGCGCTCAGGCCGCGTCTGCTGGTGCTGGCCGAGACCGAGTTCTGGCCCAATCTGCTGAGCGGCTGTGCGCGGCGCGGCATTCCCGTCGCCGTCGTGAATGCGCGCGTCAGCGACCGCTCGTGGCCGCGCTACCGGCTGCTGAGCCGGCTTTGGCGGACGATTCTGAGCCGGCTCGACTGCGTGCTGGCGCAGAGCGCGACGGATGCCGAGCGGCTGAAGGCCATCGGTTGCAGGCCGGAGCGGGTGAGTGTTGCGGGGAACTTGAAATTTGATGTGCGCGCGGCGGAGGAGGCCGAGGCGACGCGGCTGCTGCGAAAGCTGGCTCCGGGGCTGCGGATTGTTGTGGCGGGCAGCACGCTGGAGGGCGAGGAGTCCGCGCTCATTGAGGCCTGGCCGCGGCTTTTGCAGGCCGATCCGCAACTGGCGATGGTGCTGGCGGTGCGCCATCCAGAGCGATTCAATGCCGTTGCCGCGCTGCTGGAGGTCTCCGCTGTGAGCTGGGTGCGGCGCTCGGCGTGGCGCGATCAAGCTTTGGAGAGCATTCCGCCGCTCAAGCCCGGCCAGATTGTTTTGCTGGATACGATCGGCGAGCTGGCTTCGGTCTATTCGCTGGCCTCGGTCGCCTTTGTCGGCGGCAGTTTGATTCCCGCGGGCGGACACAATCCGCTGGAGCCGGCGCAGTTTGGCGTGCCAATCGTGATGGGTCCGCACACCTTCAACTTCCAGGCGATCACCGACGATTTGCTGGCGCACCGGGCGGTGAGAATCGCGGAGAAGCAGGAGCTGGCGGCGGCGCTGATCGAACTGCTCAAGGACGGCGGCAATGCGCGGGCGATGGGCGAGCGGTCGAGAGAGGTCTTCGCGAGCCAGGCCGGCGCGACGGAGCGCTCGGCGCAGGCGCTGATCGCGCTGCTCAGTGAGCCGACAGAGAATGCGAGGCGCGCATGAGCATTCAACTCCGCCACCTGCTGCTGCCGCTCGCGCCGCTCTACCGCCTCGCTCTCGGCCTGCGCGAGTGGCGTCTGCGCACGGGGCAGGAGCCGGTGCGCAGGCTGCGAAAGCCGGTCGTCAGCATTGGCAACCTGGCGACCGGCGGCGCGGGCAAGACGCCGCTGACGATGGCGCTCATCGATGCGCTCACCGCGCGCGGGCTACGCGTGGACGTGCTCAGCCGCGGCTACGGACGAAGAAGCAAGGCAGCAAGTCGCGTTGATCCGGATGGGAGCGCCGTCGACTTCGGCGACGAGCCGCTGCTGATGGCGCGCGCAACGGGTGTGCCTGTCTATGTGGCCGCCGAGCGCTATGAGGCTGGCATCGTGGCCGAGGCCGAGCTTGATGCGCAACTTCATCTGCTCGACGATGGCTTTCAGCATCGGCAACTCAAGCGGGATGTGAATATTCTGCTGCTCAGCCGCGAGGATTGGCGGGATCGTCTGCTGCCTGCGGGCAATCTGCGCGAGCCTCTCTCAGCCATCCATCGCGCGGATGTAATTGCGACTCCCGCCAGCGATCCGGCATTTGCAGCGGAGCTGAAGGCCGCAGGCTGGACGGGGCCGTTGTGGCGGCTGCGGCGCACGATGGAGATACCCGACTGCGGCGTGGCAGCCGCCTTCTGCGGCATCGCGCGGCCTGCGCAGTTCTTTGCCGGCATCGAAGCCGAGGGGGTTGCGCTCGTGCTGCGGCGCGCCTACCCGGACCACTTTCCCTACACGCGCGGGGCTGTGGAGAAACTGTTGGCAGAGGCGCGCAAGAAGAAGATCACGGCGATCCTCACCACGGAGAAAGACTTGGTCCGGCTGGGCGCTCTGGCCGCGCTCTTTCCCGAGGAGATGCCGCTTCGTGCGGTGAAGTTGCGCGTGGAGATCGAGGATCAAGAGGCTGCGATCGACTGGCTTGTCGCGCGGATTGGATTGCGCACATAAAAATCGAGGCTCCGCTGTTTCTGCGGAGCCTCAATTGCATTCGGTCTCTACCGTCCTTTAGTTGTTGACGGTGATGGTGTAGGGAACCGGGCCCCACGAGTAAGTCGTACTGTCGATGACAAAGACGTTGAAGGTGATGGCGCCGGCGGCGATCGGCGTTCCTGCGATCGTCAGCGTTCCGCCGTTGCTGGAGTAAGTCAGTCCATCCGAGAGGCCGGTGACGACGAAGTCGTAGGGGGCGGTTCCGTTTGAGACGGTGATCGTCCCGCTATAGACCTGGCCCACGGTTGCCGCGCCCAGCGTGGCGGCATTGGGAGCCGGAAGCATGACGTGGTTCCATCCCAGATAGTAACCCACATCCAAATTGGAGAAGTTTCCGTTGCTGTCTTTGGCCATGACTTCCCAGTTGTAGCTTCCTCCGGTGGCGCTCAAGCTGGCCGGGCTTGGCACATTGCCGCCTCCGGTGGGGTCGGTGCCCCAGGTGAGGGAGTCGATGGAGCTGGAAAAAGACAGTCCATAGTCTTGAGCCGGTATATCCCAGGTTTCACTGGGGGAACCGCCTGAAAACGAGAAGGTGTAGTTGTAGTCGCCGGCGTTGGGCGGATCGGTCCAGGAAATAGTCGGCGTCAGGTTCGCGCCGATCCCGGATGGCGATGGATCGGCGCCGAAGCTGCCGGGCACGCTGGCCAGCGTATAGGTCTTGGTTTCGCTGGTTCCATCGCTGTAGGTGAGTTTGATGTCGTAGGCATCGCCGACCTTCGGCGTATTGCCGACGAGGTTGATGTAACCGCAGAAGGGGAGAGTGGGTCCCCAGTCGCAGGTGGTGAAATCCTGGGGAGCAACCGCATTCGGCCCGGAGGTGAGTTCCATGGCAGACACTTGCTTGCTGCCGCTCAAGGCGAGAGCCAGGAGATCGTAATACTGCTTCGTAGAATAGTCTTCTACGAGTTGTGAATTGGAAAGTTGCCCGATGAGATCGCTGGTTCCGCCGCCATCCATGATGAAGTTGAAGGGGGTAGTGCTGCCGGAGACAGCGACCATGGTAGGCTCCCGCGAGAACATATCGCCGGCATCGTAGATGTTGTCGGCGTTCTGGTCAATGAAGGCATTGGCGGAATAATTTCCGTCGGCGGGAAGCTTGATGCTGTACTGCTGTGGGCTGACCGGGCTGGCAACCGACGTGTACTATGTCTTATTCGTGGATTGATTTGTGAAGTAGAGATAGAGCGGTCCGGTGGCCGCATTGGCAAAGGTGACAGTGCCGGAGACCAAGTCAGCTCCCGTAGAAGGCTCGCCGATGGTGATTTGGCTGGAGGCCGAGGACCATGGACTGGTGGTACTTCCCAGCACGCCTTGATAGCGGAAGTAGAGTTGCTGGTTGTTTGTGAGTCCGGTCAATATCCAGATGTTCTGGTTTCCGCCTTTGGTCAAAAAGTTCTTGCTCGCGGTATAGGTGGCGAAGGTCTGATCGGTGCCCCACTCGACGTTGTAGGAGGTAGCCATCTCCGGAAAATAAGTGATGTTACTCCAGAAAGTTGGATTCGGGTTGGTCGCTACATTGAGCACTTGTGCATTCAAGACAACGCCTTTATCGATGGGATAGACTGCCGGTGTGCCGGGCGTATTGGTGAATGTGGGCGTCGTGGGATCGGTCATGGTGACAGAGGTGCCGGAGAGATTGCCGGTTGTGACCGTATAAAGCGCGGATGTACCCGTGGGATCGGACGCATTGGGCCAGTTGTCATTGGCTACGTCTCTCCAGGCCTGGACCTTGTAAGAGCCGGGCATTGCGCCGTTGATGGTGAAGGCTCCCGGAGCGGAGATCGTAGTGCCCAAAATGTCGCTGGTAAAAGCAGCGTTGATCGAACCGTAGGTGCACCAATACTGCAGAATCACGTGGACCGGCCCGGTGGCAGAGCCGGTGGGATAACTTGCAGTGCCGGAGACGGAGTAGCCGACGGCGGCTTTAAAGGCGACCACCGCGCCGCCGGCGTTCACTGTCACGTTTTGCGTTGAGGGGGAGAAGACGGCGTTTGTGCCCGCCAGCGAGGGAGTGATGGTGTAGCTCCCGTAGGGAACGGATGCGAAGCTGAAGTTGCCGTTGACGTCCGTGGTGGCGGTCTGCACGGGATTGGTGTTGATGGCGACCGTGGTCGAGGGACCAGCGATGAGGCCGCAGTCGCTCGAATAGATGACGCTGCCGGCAACCGGAGCATTGGGCGGGCCGACGGTCAGGCTCAGCGTCGTCGAGGCGGTGAGCGCCGTGGGCGAGCCGCTGTCGGTCAACTTGAAGGTGAGACTCGTGGCCGACGTAGTTGCTGTTGTTCCGGCCGCGGCCGAGAGCACGCCGGTGGTGCTCAGGCTGAAGCCGGTGGGCAGCGTGCCGCCGGTCAGCGTCCAGGTGTACGGTCCGATGCCACCCGATCCGGCGAGCGTGGTCGAATAAGCCGCCAGCGCCGAGGCCGCGGGCAGCGAGGCGGTCGTGATGGTGGGCGCGGGCGGGATCGTCAGCGTCACCGTATAGGATTTGCTCTTGTCGGTCACCGAGGTCGCCGTCAGGCTTACCGTCTGCTGCGCAGTGGTGGCGGCGGGCGCGGTGTAGGTGGGCGCGAGCGAGCTTAGGCTGGAGAGCGAGCCGATCGAGGGCGCGCCCCAGGTGACTCCGGCGTTGCTTGTGTCGTTGGCCACCACGGCGGTGATCAGGTCCGTATCGTGCCCGTCGACCGTCGAGGATGCGCCGCTGGCGAAGACGCTGATGGAGTTGGTGACGCTGCCGCCGCCTCCGCCGCATCCGGAGAGGCCAACAAAGATAAGGGTTGAGAGAAAGGCGAGGCGCGCAGCCGCAACAGGCCTGTGACCAGAGGGGGAGAACGTAAATCTGGGCATACCAGCAACTCCGGAAAGACAGTATTGGAAATCTCCAACGATTATAGGCGTCATAGCGGCTTCCGGAAAACGTTTTTTGCAATCGTGCGAGTCTCCAATTCCTCGCCAACCGACCAGATGAGGGCTACTTCCCCCCTGCGACTTTATACTTGTAGACAAGATGACCGACTTCCTGCCAGTAAACGAACAGATGGACCTGCTTGAGAAGGGCGCGTCGGAGATTATCCGCGTCGCCGACCTGAGAGAGCGCCTTGAAGAGAGCCGCAAAACCGGACGCCCTTTGCGCATCAAGGTCGGCTTCGACCCCACATCGCCCGACCTGCACCTGGGCCACACCGTGCTGATGCGCAAGCTGCGCCACTTTCAGGTGCTGGGCCACACGGTCATCTTTCTGGTTGGCGACTACACCTCCCTGATCGGCGATCCCACCGGGCGCAACGTGACGCGCAAGCCGTTGACCCGCGAACAGATCAACGAAAACGCCACGACCTACACCGACCAGGCCTTCAAGATTCTTGATCGCACGACCACCGAGATCCGCTACAACAGCGAGTGGCTGGGCAAGCTGGGCTATGAAGACATAGTCCGGCTGGCCGCGCGCTTTACCGTCTCGCAGATGCTGGAGCGCGACGACTTCCACAAGCGCTACGAGGCCGAGCAGCCGATCAGCCTGCACGAGTTTCTGTATCCGGTGATGCAGGGCTACGACTCGGTCTGCCTGGAGGCCGATGTCGAGTTGGGCGGGACGGACCAGAAGTTCAATCTGCTCTGCGGGCGCGAGCTGCAGCGCCAGTACGGCCAGAAGCCGCAGATCGTGCTGATGACGCCGATTCTGGAAGGCCTGGACGGCGTGCAAAAAATGTCCAAGTCGCTCGGCAACGCCATCGGCATCAATGAGCCGCCAGGAGAGATGTACGGCAAGCTCATGTCCATCTCCGACGAGCTGATGTGGAAGTACTGGGTCTTCCTGACGGACCTGAAAACCTCCGAGATTGACACGCTGCGCGAGGGCGTGATGGTCGGCGTCTTGCATCCGATGGACGTGAAGAAGCGGCTGGCGCGGACGATCACCGCGGACTTCCACAGCGAAGAGGCCGCGCGCATCGCCGACGAGAACTGGGTAAAAATGTTCCAGCAGAAGGGCGAGAGCGAGGACCTCGAAGAGGTTGCCGTTGCATTCGCCGATGTAGCCGGAGCCGAGCCGAATCAGCTTCGCCTGCCCAAGTTGCTGGTTGCACTCGGCCTGGCCGCGAGCAACGCCGAAGCCAATCGCAAGATCGCCGAGAAGGCCGTCAAGCTGGACGGAGAGACGGCGGCGGGCAACCAGATCTCCGTTGGCCCGCTGCCCGCGCGCATCGTCGTCCGCCTCGGCAAGCGCGCCAAGATAGCGGTGATTGCGTAGCGGCGAAGCCGCACTCGATTTTTAACGCGCCAGAAATGGATTGACGATCGTCAATTTGCCGATCGTCAATCCGTGCTGCATATCTTCCGTGTAGAGGGTCGTGCATCCGGCCTGCGTCGCCGCGGCCACGATCAGCGAATCATAGATATTGAAGCCATGCCGACGGGAGAGATCCACAGCCAGACGGTGAGTCTCTTCCGTGAGAGGAAGCAGGTTGGGCAGCAGGATCAGCGTCTTGTCGCGGATGATGCGGACTTGCTCCCAACTCATCTTGAGCTTTCCGCGCGCCACCGAGACCAGTTCGTTGAGCACCTGAACACTGACCACTCCGCCTTGCACAATCAACTCTTCCGCCACCGGCGTGCGACGGCCATCCTCCATAAAGAGATACAGGAGGATATTGGTGTCGAAGAAGACGGCTGCGCTCATGACTCCGTCTCGATCTTCTTCATCCAACCGCGCTCATGCAGCTCTTCGCGGTTGAATTTGAAGTCTGGCGGAATCGTAAACCGCAGTTTGCGAAGCGCCTTGAGCGCCTGCTCGCGCTTGCGGTCGCGTGTGATCTCGAAGGAATCTTTGCCGGTCATCTTGATCAGCGCATCGTCGTTGGGCGAGATTCCCAGCTTCGCCACCACCTCGGCGGGAATGCGGATGGCGATGCTGTTTCCCCACTTGGCGAACTTCATGGCGCTCCTCCGGATATACATATCTATTGTATATCTATTTCATTTGTATATCCATTCCGGATGGATAGGGTATCCTTCTTGTTGGGAGCAAACAATCAATCGCGTAAATTCTTCAGTAGTTTGGAGGTGGTTACTACCTGGCCTATGTGGCGCTGCGTGTGGTCGGCTACATGAATCAGCGCGCCTCCGATGCTGGTGGGCAGTTGTTTACGACCCACGCCACGGAAGGCGTCGAAGTCGGCCGTGGCCAGCGTGCGCACCCGGCCGGCGGCGTTGCTGAAAGAGGCTTCCACTTCGGCCAGCAGGGTGGCTAGGGATTCCTCACCTGCGGACTCGGCTTTCAGGGCAGCCAACTGCTCTGCTGAAAGCTGGTTGCCTTCGGCATAGCTGAGAAGCCGATCAGTGGAGCGAGCGATGTGTCGCAGATGGAATGCGATTGACGTCAGTCTGAGCGGCTGCGAGTGAACCTCGGCATCGGTCAGCCCTGCGGTCCATTTGTTCAGGTCTTCGAGAGCCAGATCGAGCGCGTGCAGTACCGCACGGCCCACCGCTGGAACCTTGTCGTGAGTTCCGCGCAGCCAGGGTTCGATATACGCAGCGGGCACTGAGGATGTGCTCATGAATCAATAGTCCTTTACCCGGCGCTCTTGACCCTTACCACGGTGATCTTGGCGAAGCCTTCCTCAAAGACCGGCGGCTTGAGCTTCTCGGCCATCTTGCGCATGATATCCTCGCTCACCGAGCGGTCGCGCTTGCGATTGCGCTCCAGGCACACGTCGAGCGGCACATCGAAGAAGACCGCCTGCACCTCGTAGCCGAAGCTCTTGGCCATCTTGATCCACTGGCTGCGCTCGTGGCTGCTCAGGTTCGTCGCGTCCACATAATTGAGCGGCATCTTGGCGATCAGACGCGCACGCAGCAGCGAACGCAGCGTGGAAAAGACCAGCCCCTGATAACGCTGCTCCTCGACATCGTCGAAGAGGATGTTGCGCAGCAGGTCACTCGATAGCGGCGTCACGCCGCGGCGGCGAAACCAGGTCGTCTTGCCGGAGCCGGGCAATCCAATCGCCAGCACGACAAAGCCTTTGGGAGCCAGCGGCGAGCGCTCGGCCTCCGGCTCGGGAGGAATTCCGGAGGAGATCTCCGGCTGGGTCTCGAGCTCGAAGCGTCCGGAGTCTGCCGGTTCATTCCACTCGGGTCTGGGGCGCTGCTGTTTGGCGGGCGCGTCGGGCCTTGGCGACCGCTCGGTACGCGCAGGCCGGCCCTCGGCCGCCAGGTTCACAACGGACGGACGGCGAGCCTCGATCGGCTGCGGCGCGCGCGCGGCCGGCAGATCGTCCGGATAGAGCGGGACCAGCGGACGCTGTTGATTCGATGGAAGTTCCTGACCGATTTTGCCGGTGGATTCGGAGGTATTGGGGGCACGCCTGGATCGTCTGCTCATAAATCCTTCAACACGAATACGATACTACGGGAATAGCATACTAGGCATGGTTGCCGCAACTGTTGTGCATATCGTCACATACGATCCTATATCGGGAAAGGCAGACTAGGGATGCGAGAGCTTCCGCAAATTCCGGAACGAAAGCCGTTTTGATTTCATCTCCGGAGCCCTGCAATGGTACGATTTAGAGTTTGGTGGAAGTACTTGTTGGAGTGTTGTCAGCCGCCATTCTTGAAATCATCCACGCGAAGAATTTACGAGTACAAAACCACAGCCGCACCGGCTACGAAGGAGAACACACACATGGCAGTTAAGGTTGGCATCAACGGCTTCGGCCGGATTGGCCGCAACGTTTTACGCGCAGCGCTTGGCAACAAGGAGATTGAATTTGTCGCCGTCAACGACTTGACCAGCCCGGCTACGCTGGCGCACCTGCTCAAGTACGACTCGATCCTGGGTAACCTGAAGAACGAAGTCACCGCCGGCGAAGGCTTTATCGCCATCGATGGCAAGCAGATCAAGGTCTTCAGCGAGCGCGATCCCGCCAAGCTGGATTGGGCCTCGGTCGGCGCGCAGATTGTCGTTGAATCGACCGGCTTCTTTACCGACGGAGCCAAGGCGAAGGCTCACCTGGGCACGACCGTCAAGAAGGTCATCATCTCCGCCCCGGCCTCGAATGAAGACATCACCCTCGTTCTGGGCGTCAATCAGGACAAGTACGATCCGGCCAAGCACAACATCATCTCCAACGCCAGCTGCACCACCAACTGCCTGGCGCCTGTTGTCAAGGTCATCCTGGAAAACTGCGGCCTGGTTACCGGCATCATGACCACCATCCACAGCTACACCAACGATCAGGTCATCCTGGACACGCCGCACAAGGATCTGCGTCGCGCCCGCGCTGCTGCTCTGAGCATGATTCCCAGTTCCACCGGCGCCGCCAAGGCCCTCAAGCTGGTCATCCCGGAGACCTCCGGCAAGCTGGACGGCTTTGCCATCCGCGTTCCCACACCCAACGTCTCCATCGTCGATCTGACCTTCATCAGCGAGAAGCCCACCACTGCCGCCGAGTTGAATGCTGCTCTCAAGGCCGCCGCCGCGGGCGAGCTCAAGGGTATCCTCGGTTTTGAAGAGAACGAGCTGGTTTCGAGCGACTTCAAGGGCAACCCGCTGTCGTCGATTGTGGATGCCAAGCTGACCAAGGTTGTTGGCAACAGCGTCAAGGTGCTCAGCTGGTACGACAACGAGTGGGGCTACTCCAACCGCGTCGTCGATCTGATCGGCTTCCTGGTCAAGAAAGGGCTATAAACAGCAAACAGGTTCACAGGTTAACAAGAAAAGGCAACAGGTTGACAGGTTAACAAGTTGACAAGTGGTTGAGTGGCATTCGCCACTCCTTCATCCAATGTCCAACATGTTCACTTGTCAACCTGTCAACTTGTCAACCTGTCAGCCAGTCAACCTGTACAAATCCATGAGAAAAAACATCGCAGGCACCTCGCCCTTCGAGCCGATCATCGGCTTCTCCCGCGCCGTTCGCATCGGCAACACCGTTCACCTCTCCGGAACCGGCCCGGTCGGCGCTGACGATCTGGATGCCGCCGCACAGACCCGCCGCATCTTCGAGATTGCCGCCGTTGCTCTCACCGAAGCCGGAGCCACATTCTCCGACGTCGTCCGCACCCGTATCTTCCTGGCCCACGCCGAGGATTGGGAGGTCGTGGGCCGCGTGCACGGCGAGTTCTTCGGCACCATCCGCCCCGCCACCACCATGGTCGTCGCCTCGCTGCTCAGCCCCAAATGGTGCGCCGAGATCGAGATGGAAGCCGTCGTACCTGAGTCCCTAGTCCCTTAGTCCCTTGGTCCCTTAGTCCCTTGGTCCCTTGGTCCCTTTTTTCAAGTCCCTCAGAAAGGTTCTGAATCATGGCAAAGCTCTCCATCCGCGACATCGATCTGACCAACAAGCGCCTCTTCATCCGCGTCGACTTCAATGTGCCGCTCACCGAAGACGGCTCGACGATCACCGACGACACGCGCATTGTGGCCACGCTGCCCACCATCATTTATGCGCTGCGCCACAAGGCCAGTGTGATTCTGGCCTCGCACCTGGGCCGTCCCAAGGGCAAGCCGAATCCCAAGTACTCGCTGCGCCCGGTGGTTCGCCGCCTGCGCGAGCTGCTCGACAAGGAGCTGGGCGAGGACGTGAATGTGGCCTTTGCGCCCGACTGCATCGGCGAGGTAGCCAGCGAGTTGGCCGCGCAACTGGAGATCGGCCAGGTTCTGCTTCTGGAAAACCTGCGCTATCACGCCGAAGAAGAAGCCAACGATCCCGGCTTCTCCAAGGCTCTGGCCTCGCTGGCCGATGTCTACGTCAACGACGCCTTCGGCTCGGCCCATCGCGCCCACGCTTCCACCGAGGGCATCACTCACTTCCTCAAGCCCGCCGTCGCCGGCCTGCTGATGGAAAAGGAGATCACCTATCTCGGCAAGGCTTTGGAAGCGCCCGAGAAGCCCTTCGTCGCCATCATCGGCGGCTCCAAGATCTCGGGCAAGATCGATGTGATCGACAACCTGCTGGACAAGGTGGATACCCTGGTGATCGTTGGCGGCATGGCCTACACCTTCCAGCGCGCGCTGGGCGTGACCACCGGCAAGTCGCTCGTTGAAGAGGACAAGATCGAGATGGCGAAAAACGCATTAGCCAAGGCCAAGGCCAAGGGCGTCAAGCTGCTGCTGCCCATCGATAACATTCTGGCCGACAGCTTTGCCGCCGACGCCAAGACGCAGCCCTGGGATTGCTCTGAGAACTTCCCCGCCGATTGGCAAGGGCTGGACATTGGGCCGAAGTCGATTGCCGCGATCGAGGATGTTGTCTCGACGGCGCGCACCATCGTCTGGAACGGCCCCGCGGGCGTCTTCGAGTTCCCGCGCTTTGCCGTCGGCACCAACGCCATCGCCACCGCGGTTGCGGCCAACAAGGCGGCCATCACGATCATCGGCGGCGGCGACTCGGTCAGCGCGATCAACAAGACCGGTCTGGCCGACCAGATCACGCACATCTCGACCGGCGGCGGCGCCAGCCTGGAGTTTTTGGAAGGCAAGAAGCTGCCCGGCGTGGAAGCGCTGACGGATAAACAGTGATCAGTGGTCAGTGAACAGTGATCAGTAAAAGCCCCGCATCCGGCATGAATCCTACGCCGGATGCGGGGCTTCTTGTATATCCTGTGATTCCCCGGCGTACCTTTCCACCGCGCAATCGCTCTAAACCGTTGCGTCCAGCGCTTTGAAGTGGCCATCCTTTGCCATCCCCAGCAAGGCTTCGTCCGCGGTGACCAGCGTTGCGCCCAGATGTCGCGCCGTGGCGACGAGAATGCGATCGGCAGGGTCTGGGTGCATCTCCCAGGGAAGGCGCGTGCTGGCAACGGCGATCTCCGCGCTCAATGGAGTCAGGCGGAACCCGGGCAAAGCCAATGCCTCTCGTACCCATTCCATTACGTCCCGGTAAAGGTCGATGCGCTTTTTGCTGACCAGCACGCCAATCTCCCATGGCGTGATGGCCGAGATTAGAGCGGCGTCTTCGATGCAGGCGTTGTGAATGGTCTCCCGAGCAACTCGTCCCAGCTTCGGATCACCGAACATCAACCAAACCAGTATGTGCGTGTCGAGCAGACACAACCGCGATTCCTCATTGATCGCAACAACCGAGGCCGTCACTGCGCCGCCTCCCATTCATTCTCTAACGGAGAGATAATGTCGCCGGTCACTATCCCGCTGCCGCGCATATATCCAAAAGGATCAACCTTCGGCGGCATGGGCACCACCTGAGCCACGGCGCGGCCATGCTTGGTGATGACCAGTGTCTGGCGCTCGGCAGCGACCTGGTCGAGCAGTTTGAGGCACTTCGATTTGAATTCCCCAGCGGCTATCGTGGCTTGCATGGCAATTCCTCCCATAGTCACTGACTATGGGCACATTTTAGCACGCTTCTCGAATTCATGGGGATGCACGTGCGGCATTCCGCTCAATCCGCTGGACCCGCTGAAGATACAGCATTTTCGATTCTGGTGTTTACAGAATCCATGCAGAAAAGTGGCTTTTTCCTCAAGAAAAAGCCACCTTCGATGCGCTCGTAATGTCAACAAGTGAAGCGAAAATGCTCTAATTGGCAGGCGCCGGATCCAGATCCGCGTTGAGTTGAATCGTGCCACCGGAGATGTTAATCGACCTTGTCCACATGGCAAATCCCTTTTTCATCAGGATAATTTGATGCTTGCCGGGCGTTACGCTGACGTTGGATGGCGTATTGCCGACAAACGATCCGTCGATTTCAATATCCGCCGAAGGTGGATTGGAGTGAATATCAAGCGAGGCTGAAGCGGCGGGCGGCGCGGGCGGCGGGGGTGGGGCTTGATCGGCCTTCTTCGTGTCGGAGGGGAGCGGTTCACCCTTCAGCTTGGCCAGCGAATCTTCGACCCGCTTTTTGAAATCTCCCGCATCGTTGTTGATCAACCCGGTATATGCCGTCTGAACCTGCAATTCGCAACTATTTCCGTTGTCGATGCTGTTGAGGACGGCGGAGTTGATGCGCTTGCCGGTAAGATTGCCGCCAATGTTGTACGAAGCGGTCATCTCTTCGTTGTCGATGGCGATAATGCCGTATTTGCCCGAGTTTCTGAGGGTGTCTTTGAGCGCGCGCCAAAGCTCTTTGCAAGAAACATTGTAGACATCCTTGTGCGTCGAGGCGAAGGATGGGGAAGCAAAGCTGAACAGCAGAATCACGAGTACAAACTTCTTCATGGAATGCCCTCCTTTTCAGGCTGTTCCAGATACTATCATGCACAGGCAATCGTTCGGCAAGCCAATTTCTTCTCAAGCGGCGCGATTACGCGAGCGGCTCCACGCGGATCTTGCTGATGCGGCGCGCGTCCATCTCGACGACCGTGAGGCGGCGGCCGTCGTGGGTGATGGATTCACCCACCTGGGGGATGTGGCCGAGGCGCATGAGGAGAAAGCCGGCCAGTGTCTCGACGCCGCCCGCGCGCGGCAGGCTCCATTGCATCTGGGTCTCCAGGTCGCGCAGGTTGACGCCGCCATCCATCAGCAGCGCGCCAGAGGCGGCGGCCAGCACGGGCAGCTCGGGCGAATCGAACTCATCTTCGAACTCGCCGGTGAGCTGCTCGATGGCGTCCTCGGCGGTGACCAGGCCGACCGTGGAGCCGTACTCGTCGACGACAATGGCCATCTGCCGGCGCCGCTGCTGGAACTCGCGGATCAGGTCGAGGACGGACTTGGTCTCGGGGACAACGAGAATGTCGCGCATGACCTGGCGGAGGTGGAGTTCCTTGACCGAGGATGTGAGCAGGTTCGTTGTATCCCAGCTACCAGTGTCGGGTGCGGGGGTGCCCAACTTTGAATGGTGGCCCTGCACCGTTGAGCGGAAGAAGATCAGGCGGGCCAGGTCCTTGGAATAGACCACGCCGACGATGTGCTCCGGGCCGCGCGCTTCATCGTAGACGGGAACGCGCGAGTGGAGATGCTCGATGACCTGGGCGCTGGCCGCTTCGATGGAGAGATTCGAAGGCAGGGAAAAGATCTTCTGGCGCGGGGTCATGATCTCGCGGATCGGCAGGTCGTCGAGTTCGAGGGCGCGGTGGATCAGCGTCTCCTGGAAGGGAGGCAACAGTCCGAGGCGGCGGGCGGCGGTGGCGATCAGCTTGAGTTCTTCGGGTGAGTGGACCTGGGCGCGCTCGGTGATGGGAATGTCGAAGCCGCGCAGGATGACGGCCGCCGAGCCTTTGAGCAGGCGCACGGCGGGGCGGGCGATGGTCATGAAGAACAGCATGGGCGGGGCGACGGCGACGGCCAGAGCTTCGGCGCGGCGCAAAGCGAGAGATTTGGGCACCAGCTCGCCGACGACGACATGGAAGTAAGTGATGAGGGCAAAGCCGAGAGCAACGGCGGCGACGGCGGCGATGTGGGCATAGGCGAGAGCATGGGCCGGAGGTTGAGGCAGCGCGGCGAACCAGCCGAGAAGGACGGAGGCGGCCAGAGGTTCGCCGATCCAGCCCAGAGCCAGCGAGCAGAGGGTGACGCCGAGCTGTACGGCGGGGAGAAAATCGTCCAGATCGCGCTGCAGGCGGCGGACGGCGCGCGCGCCGGGATGCTGGGCCTCGATCATCTGCTCGATGCGCGTGTCGCGGATGGAGACGAGGGCGAACTCGGCGGCCACAAAGAAGGCGTTGGCCAGAATGAGCAAGGCCACGGCGACAAATTCGAGCAGGGAGAGGCTGTGCATCTTCGATGTCATTCTACAGTGGACGGTTGACAGTAGACAGTAGACAGTGAACAGTAGACAGTGAACAGTGGACAGTTGTCAGGGATCAGCGGTCCATCAGTTCTCTGATTGATCCGGACCATATTGATCAGGCCCTGAAGTCTTGCAACACTTCAGGACTGTCATCCTGAGCGAACGGGCCCCCAAATGTTCTTCAATTTGGGGGTGGTGAGTCGAAGGATCTGCGTTCGCAACTTTCGATGCCTTTCAAATCCTTAAGGGCCGGATCAGTAATGGGTGAAGCGAACACTGACAACCGAGCCTCTTGCAAAATCCCTCAAACAGCACATCAGTTGCAGATCATTTCCCTCGCTGCGCGCACAATCAACTCATGAACACCGATCTAATCCGCGAGCAGTCCCTTTGTCCCTCAGTCCCTCGGTCCCTTAGTCCCTTGGTCCCTTTCGTGTACGGCCGGGCACATCCCTGACACTTTAGAC